>JAEEGL013435015.1_pt1 | contig 16632 bp, 13 predicted proteins | sample 9134231 | NCBI WGS metagenome assembly JAEEGL01 (sample SAMN16246548, study PRJNA631951) | gut metagenome | biome: gut microbiome; feature: rumen; material: fiber-attached | host: Bos | place: Iran: Karaj | collected 2018-10 | reverse complement strand
ATACGAATCCTGCACATGTCCGAACAGTATTTCCTTGAGCGGAACGCCACCCTTCTCCTCGCTCTGCTCACTCTGGGCAGAGGCGGTCACAAGGGGGAGCACCATCAGTGTCAAAAGTATCAAATAGGATTTAATCCGATATTTCATCTGTCGTGGGTTAACTAATTCGTTTTATGAGTGTTATCTATCGCTTTAGACGAGAAGTAGAAGTACATCGTGTCAAACACAAGCAGCAGCAGATACGTTATGATGAATATAGCCGTAAAGAGCTTCAGCCCGTCTTTGTCTGCACTTATCACGTATAGTGCAACAGCGAAGAATGCCGTAGATGCCAACAGCCTCACTAATGTTGTCAAGAAGAACACCTTGGGCAGCGCCTGTGGGGTTTCTCTTTTCACCATATTCCATATTGCTATCGCTCCTGCCGTAAGCAGTACCTGGAATAGCAGCATGACAACGATGAGGGTCAGTAACATACTCTTTCTCTATTCTGCTATCTGTTCTATACAGAGGCTTACTTCATTCTTCAGCACCTCTACAAATCCGCCAATCACCTCTATCTGTGTACGGTCTGATCCGGTGCCATATTCCACCGTTCCCTTCTGCAGGGCAGATATGATAGGGGCGTGATTATTGAGAATTTCAAATTCTCCCATCACTCCGGGCACCTTGACCATCTCCACTTCTCCCTTAAAGATGATTTTCTCCGGTGATATAATCTTTAATGTCAGCATATATTATATTAAAGAGGTGTAATCTGTCTAAGGTATTCTTATCTCTATCCCTGAGCCTGAGCCAGCAGCTTCTTACCCTTCTCAATAGCCTGCTCTATCGTGCCGACATTGAGGAAGGCCTGCTCCGGCAGGTCGTCAAGCTCACCGTTCAGGATCATATTGAAGCCCTTGATGGTATCCTCAATCGAAACCATCTCGCCCTTCACGCCTGTGAACTGCTCAGCAACGGCGAACGGCTGAGAGAGGAAGCGCTGCACACGGCGCGCTCTGTTCACGGTCAGCTTGTCCTCGTCTGAGAGCTCATCCATACCGAGAATGGCAATAATATCCTGCAACTCCTTGTATTTCTGCAGTATCTGCTTCACCCTCTGTGCACAGTCATAGTGCTCCTTGCCCACCACGAGCGGATCAAGGATACGCGACGTAGAGCCCAATGGGTCAACGGCGGGATAGATACCCAGCTGCGCAATGTTACGCGACAGCTCCGTTGTTGCATCCAGGTGGGTAAACGTGGTAGCCGGTGCAGGGTCGGTCAAGTCATCGGCAGGCACATAGACAGCCTGTACAGAGGTGATAGAACCGGTCTTCGTAGAGGTGATACGCTCCTGCATGGCACCCATCTCAGAGGCCAGCGTCGGCTGATAACCCACAGCAGAAGGCATACGCACCAACAGGGCTGATACCTCAGAGCCTGCCTGCGTGAAGCGGAAGATGTTATCAATGAAGAAAAGGATATCACCTCCCTGGTCACGGAACTCCTCAGCCACCGTCAGTCCTGACAGCGCAACAGAAGAACGTGCGCCTGGCGGCTCATTCATCTGGCCATAGACAAGGGTAGCCTGCGACTTCTTCAGCTCCTCCGGGTCAACCAGCGAGAGGTCCCACTTGCCCTGAGCCATCGCTTCCTTAAACTTGTCGCCATACTTGATAACGCCTGACTCAATCATCTCTCTAATCAAGTCGTTACCCTCACGTGTACGCTCACCCACGCCGGCAAAGACAGAGAAACCGTTGTGTCCCTTGGCGATATTATTAATCAGCTCCATGATGAGCACGGTCTTTCCCACACCGGCACCGCCGAAGAGTCCGATCTTACCACCTTTCAGATACGGCTCCAGCAGGTCGATGACCTTGATACCGGTGGCCAGCATCTCCTTGGATGTAGAAAGCTCCTCATACTTAGGTGGCTCACGGTGAATAGGATACGAGTTTTCCTTCGTCAAGCTCTTCATGCCATCGATAGGCTGACCGATGACATTCAGCATGCGTCCCTTGATCTGCTCACCTGATGGCATACTGATAGGCGCCCCCGTCGGTATCACTTCAAGCTCGCGCTGCAGGCCGTCGGTATTATCCATTGCAACAGTGCGCACGGTATCCTCACCGATGTGCTGCTGAACCTCAATTACGAGCTCACGCCCGTCAGGACGTTTTACTAAAAGAGCATCATGAATCTTGGGCAGAACCTTTTCGGCATCCATGCCCTTTGTGTCAAAGTGGACATCAACAACAGGTCCGATAATCTGAGAGATGTGTCCGGTAATCTGTGACATAATAGTATCGTTTAAGTTATTATTCGTTAGTGTCAATAATTAGGCTTTCATCTGTTTTCAGCCCCGTCTAAAGCATGACGTGACCAATACATCGCTGCAAATTTAGTAAAAACTTTTTAATAGCCAAACACTTTTTCCATTTTTTTTTATTTTGCACCATAAAAGTTGCGAGAAAGAACATTTATGTATAACTTTGCCCCCACATTTAGATTTCGTACTTATGTTCTTGTTTAAACGAAATCGCCAAGGGGTCGGAGCGTCCTGCTCTGACCCCATTTTTTTATGCTTTCGCTTGTACATATTAAATAAAATATGTAACTTTGCAGCCGACACTTTTTTACATCAGACATCCATTTTTTTCACTAACAGAAATGACAATACTCATCACCTCTATCCTTGTCATCAGCCTCTTTCTCATTGCCACCGAGCGACAAACGAACATCAACAAGGCTGCCGTAGCTGTCTTTGCCAGCACCTTAGGATGGATACTCTACATCTCCTTCGGTTCCGACTTTGTCATGAGCCAGCACTCCGAGGGCTATCTTTCATTCCTCAACGGACTGCAGCACAACAGCTACGCCGTAAAGGAGTACATAGCCCGCGACCTCTTTCTGCCCTACATCGGTCACGCTGCCGAGATAGTGCTCTTCCTGCTCGCTACGATGAGTATCGTGGGCATACTGCACACCAACGGCTGCTTTGACTTCCTCACCCTCTGGGTGCGCACGCAGAACAGCAAGCTGCTCCTGTGGAAGCTCACCACCTTTGCCTTCATCATGTCCGTCAATCTCGATAACATCTCCACCATAGTGCTGATGCTTACCGTCACCAATGCCATCCTTCCGCGCACCCGAGACCGTATGCTCTACGGCTCGATGGTGTTTATCGCGGTCATCTTCGGCGGAGCATTGACCGTCATTGGCGACCCCACAGGCCTCGTATTGTGGAACAAGGGTGCCATCACCGCCTCCTCCTACACCCTCTCTATGGCGTTGCCGTGCTTCACGGCGTGGATTCTCCCCACCCTCATCGTCAGCTTCAGGCTGCCTGACACTGTGGAGATAGAGCGCCCTTCCCTACCCTATCGCGGCGACGACACCAACATGAAGCTCTGGCAACGTGGCCTGATGTTCCTCGTGGGCATCGGCGGCCTGTGGTTCATACCAACATTCTCCGCCATCACAAAGCTGCCTCCATTCCTCGGAGCGCTCTGCGTGCTCAGCCTCCTTTGGATTGTCAACGAGATGTTCAACCGCACCATCTTCGTCCAGAACCGCCGTCTGAGGATTGATGACATCCCCCAGCGCATACAATACAACACCATACAGCAGATACTATATATAATAGGTGTAGTCCTCGCTGTTGGCGTTGTCACCGAGACAGGCTCCATGCACTGGGTATCCGAGCAGATAGACAACATCATCGGCAACGTCTGGATTATCGGTGTCATCACCGCAACTATCAGCACCGTGCTCGACAGTTTCGCCACATGTGTCACGATGGTGTCACTTCACGACCTCACACCTGCCGACTCCTTCTACGCCGTAAACGGAGCCTACTGGAAAGTCCTCTCCTTCAGCACCGCCGTAGGTGGCAGCATCCTCGGCATCGGCAGCATCAGCGGTGTGGTAATGATGCAGCGCCAGGGCATCCCCCTCTCATGGTACATCAAGCACATCACCCCCCTCACCCTCCTCAGCGGCATCATCGCCCTGACCGTGCTCTGCATACAGCTGTCACTGTAAGTACAAACTAAATACAAATAGAACACAGTAATCCCCGGGACATAGTGACATGTTCCGGGGATTGTTTTGTAAAAGTAACTTGACTTTCAAGCAAGTGCGCAAGGCGTTCTTCTCCAGCCTCACCTTCAGAGTGTCACCATCGCTGATACCGGCATCCACCATACTGTCACCATGCACAGGCAGCATAAAGTCCAGCCCAGCCTTTATCATGTCCTTGGGCAACAGAATGTCACTGGCCATTATACTCCCCACACCCGTAGGTATGCCAGCCCTCACAGGATTATCATACAAAGGCACCGGAGTATCGCACAACTCAACATTCCATCCCTTTGCCAACATACCGGCAATCATCTGCCTTATCTCTTCTTCATTCATAGTTTTGTTTTTCAAATGTATTCTTCATTCATCGTTTTGATTTTCAAATATCTTTATGTGGCAGGAGCTGCCCTCCCAATTCTGCGCATGACAGGGGGCTGCCCCTGTGCCACTTCTCCCTGCATTTTGCGGCAGATGATCATCTTGTGGACAACCCTGCAATCTCCTCAGCCATCGCGTTCAGGGCCATACAGTCAGCGCGACTGATGTGGCGCTTGCCCGCATCATACTGCCAGGGGCTCAATATCAGCAAGCGGCCCTCTGCACAGGCGTCAAAGAGATTGTCGCTGGGCTTGTAGTATTCGCGGAAGCCATTGTCGGCAAGCAGGATGAAAGTACGCTGCTCGTCAAGCAACACCTGCATTACCTGCTTCTCCTGCGGCGAGATGAACGGCGACACCATCACCACGCTCTTGCGAGCCTTCAGCACACGGCTGTTCATGTAGTCACGCAAGTCCTTACGCTCGCCACGCTGCGCAGCCTTGACCCACACACTCCGCACATGCACCACATCATAACACTCCTCATGCAGCAGCGCCACATTGCCCACACCGTCATAACTGCGGCCAGCTATCTCGATGCCCTTCTGCACCCTGAAGAAGCCCGGCATCAGGCGCTTCGTAGCCAAACGCTGAGGGTTCATCTGCACATAGCGTATCATTGCTCTCAGCTGCCCGCGCCGCGACAACGGGCGGACAAACGGCATCTCCGTAAAAACAGGCGGCAGCAGCCTATAAGCCTCAATACCCAGCATCTGGCAAAGGGGATTCTCGCGGCTACCAGCCGCCGCAATAGACGAAAGCCCCAACCCAAAGCCCAGCCTCAGCCCTCCCGCTGGCTCTCCCGGCCTCAGCCCTCCCGCTGGCTCTCCCGGCCTCAGTCCTCCCGCTGGCTCTCCCGGCCTCAGCCCTCCTGCTGGCTCTCCCGGCCTCAGCCCTCCTGCTGGCTCTCCCAGCCTGCTGGTTTCGTTCATTGTGCCGCCTGTAAGGGCGGCCATGTAGCTATAAGCCCGCCCCACCTTCTTTGCGGCCTGCCAAAAGCCCTGCACCACTTGCCGGATGCTCTTCTTCATAGGGCGACGGACATACCACACAGTGTGCAGATGGTCAGGCATAAGGCAATACTGCAAGATCTGTATTTCGGGGTGATACACGGGCACTGACCTCTGGCAGTCCAGCAACAGGCGCCCCAACTCCGTGCGTTCCACCCGTGCTTGCGTAGGGTCACCGTCAGGAATGACAAGCCTCCCCAACAATGGCTCGCGCGACGGTACCGTCAGCGTGATATGATACACGCCGACACCCCTCCATGCTGTGCCAGACTCCTGCCAATACCATCGTTCCTGTTCCATCGCCTGCCATACATTTATTGCTCACAAAAGTATATATTTTATATCAGTCACCTGTTAATTGCGGTGGATATCCTCTGCCACCATAGCAGAACCATCATTTTCGGGAATACTATATATTACGCCCATACTGCCAGAGTAGAGTCTTTTCTTCGTGTCGTCTTTCTTCTCTGTTATATCTTTATAAACCAAATCAAAGATACGCTGGTTCACCATATTCATGAAGGTCGGATTATCCAAATAGTAACGGCAGAACTCGGTGTTCTCACTTATCATCTGTGCTATGATGGTCATCATAGATGAAGCACATTGTTGCTGAGCGGTTTCCCTGTTACTGTTTCTTGCTGCATTGATGAATGTCTCATCATTTGCAAGGCGTGCTGGCAATTCATCCATCTGCTGCTTCACCACATCAACATTCTGCCAGTTTATATCATTAAACTCCTGCAAGATGTCGCTTAGTTTAGTCCACTCTGGCTCTCTCTTGCCTTGTGCCTTTCCTACAGGGACAGGGTCTATCTCTGCATTCTCATTCTCCAGCTCTATCTTTTGTTCTTCACCCTTTACAATGCGATATTGGTCCAAATCAACAGAAGACAACAATCCTACTGTCCAATCCTCTTCTTTCAGTCTTGGCAACTTTGTTATAAGTAGGCTATAGTAGGTATTGAGCATTTCCCACTCCTGGCTCTTATATGGCATTACAGCTGCAATGAATGGATAAGTTCTCAGAAAACTCTTTATGCTGCTCTTACATGCAATTTGTTTCTTTTCTTCCAACTGCAAGAACCTATCCTTTGCTGCATCTATAATTGGGTCAAGTGTTTCTCGGCTTGCACCTGACCAAAACCTTTCATTTACCTCTTTCACCTCATCATCTGTATAGATATTGGCATCCTCTATTTCTGCAATGAGTTCATTCAGCTTATTTGGATTAGTTTCTCTACTTAATGTTGTCACCTTATAGAAACGCTGGAATGACTTTTTTATCATTTCCGGATCATTGCAGAAGTCCAACACAAACGTATCACGCTTCTTCGGATGGCAACGATTCAGACGTGATAATGTCTGTACTGCCTTAACGTCAGACAACTGCTTGTCAACATACATTGTATGCAGCAATGGCTGGTCATATCCTGTCTGAAACTTGTCTGCTACCACAAAAATGCGGTATGGGTCATGTTCCATGTTTGACTCAATATCCTTTGATGGGAAACCATTGATATCTGCCTCTGATACCTCCTTGCCGTTATATTCCTTTGTGCCAGAGAAGGCGACAATAGCCTTGTAGGGGCTCTTTCTTGCTTCAAGTAACTTGGTTATCTCGTAATAAAACTTTATGGCCCGAAGGATGCTGCTTGTGACAACCATTGCCCTTGCCTGACCTCCTACCTTTCCTTTGTTTATTACCTGATTATGGAAATGCTCCACTATGATGTTTGCTTTCTTTTCTATCGTTTCAGGTTGCGATTCCACAAAGGCTCTCAGTTTCTTCGCTGCTTGTTTCAAGTCAAACTCCGGGTCTTCCGCTATTGCCTTTACTACCTTGTAATAACTATTGTAAGGAGTATAGTTCTGCAGCACATCCATGATAAAGCCTTCCTCTATGGCTTGCTTCATGGTGTATTCATGGAATGGTTCATGTCCTGTCTCTCCATCGGGTTTCGTAACAGGTGTACCGAACATTTCAAGAGTCTTGTTCTTAGGCGTTGCTGTGAAGGCATAATAGTTTGCATTCTTCACCATCTTTCTACCCTCGATGATAGCATTCAGTCTGTCTTCCAAATCCATATCATCATCGCCACCATTTCCACTCAATGTTATATTCATCTTTGCAGAGAGGGAACCGTTCTGGCTACTGTGTGCCTCGTCGATAATGATACCGAAACGCTTGTGTTTCAGTTCGCCGCCAATAGCCTCCAGTATGTATGGAAACTTATGTACTATCGTTATGATGATCTTCTTTCCGCTACTCAGATGGTTCCTCAAGGCATCCGCACTGTCAGCCCATGCAACCAAGTTCTGCAGACGCTTGAAGGCAACAATGTTGTTTTTTATCTGCGTGTCAAGATTCACTCTGTCTGTTACTACAATAACACTGTCAAGTAAAGCCTCTGTACCATCAAGCATCCCTGCCAACTGATATGCAAGCCAGGTTATAGAGTTTGACTTGCCTGAGCCGGCTGAATGTTGTATGAGAAATTTCTGACCTATACCACCTTCCTTTGTTGCCTGCAATAACTTTCTAACGCAATCCAACTGATGATACCTGGGCCATATAACACTTTCCTTTGTGGTGTTGGTCTTGTCATCATGTTTCTTTACTACCTGAGCGTAGTTCTCGATGATGTCTGAAAGCGACTCCTTCTTCAGTATGTCTTCCCACAAATATGCAGTTCTCACTCCATTGGGGTTGACTGGATTTCCTGCCCCGCCATTAACGCCCTTATTGAAAGGCAGGAACCAAGAGTCCTTCCCCTTCAATGCGGTACACATCATTATGCTGTCATCATCCACTGCGAAGTGTACTGCACATCGCTTTGGTGCCAGCAATGGGTCACGTGGGTCTCTGTCTTTCTTGTATTGAGAAACTGCATCCTCTACTCTCTGCCCTGTATAATGGTTTTTCAGTTCCATTGTTATCAGGGGCAGACCATTCAGAGAAATCACCAAGTCAATCCTGTTGTCATTTACCTTGCTATATGCCAACTCTTTTGTTACGCAGAAGATATTATCCTTGTATAACTTCTGAGCTGTAGGGTTCAGTTCAGAAGGAAGAGGATAATACATATCAAACAGTTCTGATATATACCTGAAGCCTTTGCGCAACACATCTGTAACTCCACGTTTCGCCAACTGATTATTCAGCTCCGTGAAGAAACGCCTTTCAGCCAACGCACTTGAGAAGCAGCTGGTGTTCTCAGCCTTCTCCCTTTGTGTTGCCAGGATAAAACGCTTTACTCGCTCTGGATCTAAAGCGTAGTCCTTATTATAGTCTGTTGTCACTCCCTCTTCATATCCGTTATTATCCCTAAGATATGCAAGAATGATTTGACTCTCAAAGTTTAATTCTCCTATATTTGTTGGCATAGGTCTAATGTTTTTATGATACTTTCACCTGTCCTGTTACGCAGTCGGCGATGAGTCGCTGCTTATATTCTTTCAAATAATCTATTTCTGATTGTAGCTCAGAAACAAGTTTATCTATCTTTTCACACTTCTCTTCTATGTAGGCAACAATGGCTTGTTGCTCGTCCAGAGGTGGGATTGTTAAATACTGATTTCCAAACACAGGAAAAGAAAAATCTGATGATCGTTCACGTATTCCTTTGTATAGAGATTGAATGAAACCACTCATTGCCATTTGACGAATAAGGTAAGCATAGTAATAAACATTGAAATCACCAATAGGTGTACAGCAATGATATACAGAAGTGCCCATTCCATCTGAATCTGAAACGCCTATTGAACCTGCAAATGCATCCATCTGATGAATTACAAGGTCGCCTTTCCTTATACCTTGATAACCATCATATTTCTCAGACTCCGTAAAACCAGTTAATCGACGATTTTTACGAAGAGTAACTTGACCATCTCGAAAGCAAGTAATTACTTCGTCTTCTGGGCGACGTCCTCGTTTATTCTTTTTGAACATAAATTTTGCTCTACGAGTTTCCCAATGCTCTGGTATTTCCCCAATCCACGCAATGCCGCTATCCTTCATCTTCGCATCAGGATTCAAGCCTTTTGTGACTGCATCGGCAATGGTTTTCTGTTTCAGTTCCTGAAGAAGTTCTATCTCTTTCTCCTTGTCTGCTACATAAGCATCTATCTTGGAAGTCTTATCCTCCAAAAAACTCACAATTTTCTCTTGCTCAGCAAGAGGGGGGAGAGTTATATATAATCTACCAATTTCAGATGAAGAAATATGTACAACTTTTAATTTTGCTTTACCAAAACTCTTCTGGTCTTGTGTATATTTTGTATTCAAAGCATAATTCAGAAAGATGGGATTTTGTCTGTGTTTGAGAATGATAATATCGCCGCCTGCAAGACATTTTTCATCCCCAATATATACAACACTTTTGCCAATTTCTTCTACTAATTCTCCAGTTCCAGAAACCAATATATCTCCATATTCAAAGTATCTTGGGGAAGGAATCAAATTCTTAAATGTTGCAGAATGACAAGTATTAAAAGTGTTGTTGTATTTGGTGTATATTTCTCCATACCTAACACATGGAGTATCTCCATCACTTGATACATCAAGTTTTGTTATGCCATTTCCTTTAGAAATATTGGCCACATACTTAACTCTCATTTCCTCCCAATGACTCGGAATCTCCTTGAGCCATTGCATAGATGTGGGTTTATATGAACTATACCTCTCCATACTACTTTCCTAAGATTTCGTTCAACAATCCGTCTGTGCGCTCCTCTATGCCACGAATATCCTGACTGATTTCTTCAATGGTACGCAACTGCTTGGGCTTATAGAAATACTTGGTGAAGGATAGTTCATAGCCTGTCTCGACACTCTTCATATCTATGATGGCATCCGGAGAGTATGGCTTTATCTCATTCTCGAAGAATCCTTCTATGCCTCCTTCATAGCGGAAGGGTATTATCTCCACATCCTTGCTTTTCTTGTCAATCACAGGAACACCTTTCTTCATGATGATATTGCCCTGTTCGTCCCGTTGTGGCTGATATACCTTCACGCTCCAGTAACCAAACTCGTTGTTAGGGAATATCTTGCTTTGTGGGGTTTCCTTGAAATCCATCAACAGCTTCATAATCTGCTCCCTGTCTGCATCAGATGTCTCGCAGTTCTTCTCGCCTAAGTTTTTACGCAAAGGTGTCTTTATCTCTGTAGCATCAATGAGTTGCACAAAGCCCTTACGACGTTCCTCTTTCCTGTTCGTAACCACCCAAATGAAGGTGCCAATACCTGTGTTATAGAAATCCTTTTCAGGCATAGCAATAATGGCTTCAAGGAGGTCGTTTTCTATGATGTACTGACGCAAGTTGCTGGCTCCACTTCCTGCATCACCAGTGAAGAGTGAAGAGCCATTATGCACCTCAACAATACGAGTACCCAGGGCAGTATCTTCTCTCATGCGAGAAAGGTTGTTGGCAAGGAACATCATCTGACAGTCACCTATATCTGGAATGAAAGAAAGAGGATTGCCTTTGCTATCTATAATCTCAAAACGGCTATCAGTAAACTTTTTCTTGTCACCCTCACCCAAGCCTCTCTTCTTCAGGTCTTCCTTCCAAGGAGTGCCGAAAGGTGGATTGGAGATACAGAAATCGAATGTTTCACCAGCATGTCCATCACGGGAGATGGTGCTGTCAAAAGAAATATATTCGCGCATCTCAGCACCGTGAGGGTACTGGAAGGAGTTTATATTTCCTGAAATCATAAGGTCAGCCTTGCAGGTAGCAAAGGTTTCGGGTTGCAGCTCCTGACCGAAGATATTCACATTGACTTGCTTGCCCCTTGACTTTGCTATCTCCTGTATCCTGTTTTGTGCTATAGTGAGGATGCCACCAGTACCACAAGCACCATCATAGATATGATAGGTGTTATCAGTAATCTTGTCTGCTATTGGCATAACAGCAACATCTGCAAGCAGCTTTACATAGTCACGAGGTGTGAAGTGTTCACCGGCTTCTGTTACATTGTTTTCCTCATTGAACTTTCGCAGCAGCTCTTCAAAGATCGTTCCCATAGCATGATTGTCAAGGGCTGGCAGTCTCTCTTTGCCATTGTCATCAAGCACTGGCTTGTTTGAGAGGTTTATCTTATCATCAGTAAACTTCTCAATGATGCTGCCAAGACGCTCTGCCTCTGTGAGGTTATCAACCATCTGGTGCAGGTGGAACTTCTCTATGATGTCCTGCACATCCTTACTGAAACCATTCAGATAGTCTTTGAAGTTTAGCTTTAGCCTGTTGGGGTCTGTCTCACTCTTCAAAGTCTTCATCGTGAACTTTGAAGTATTGTAGAATGGATAGCCAGTAACTTGGTAGAGAATAGGGTCTTGATTGTTGATGTTGTTATCATCAAGCATCTTTTTCTGTTGCAACAGCTTTTCCTTTGTCGGCTCAAGAAGAACGTCTATTCTTCGCAGAACCATCATTGGCATAATGATTTTCTTATATTCGCCCTTCTCGAAGGCATATACCAGAACATCTGTAGCTATGTTCCAGATGAATGAAAACAGTTGGTTATATTGTGATTGATTCATAAATTGTGTTCTATCATTCTTCAGACGGATAGGATTCATTATTATAACGGTGTGTCATGAAACAGTTTTTCATTACACATTGTGTTATCATTGTCTTGACTTGTATTGTCAGCAAATCATTCAGGCCGTTACATAAAGGTTTAAGTTTCACTTGCAAAGGTACAACTTTTCTACTACACCACAAAACGATAACGGCAGATTTAATGAATTTTTATATCTGGCAAATTGACTTACAATTCAGGGAAAGATAAATGGCAGTTGGTACAGATGGCAGATGGCAGTTTTCTCACGAGCACATACATTGACAACTGAAAACCAACTGTTAAAATATGTTTACTATATATTATATATATATAATATATATAGTAAAATTCTTTTACCACATTTTACACCTGCACATAAGGAAACTGCCATCTGCCATCTGTACCAGCATATTGCACTTTCTTGACCAGCAGTAAAACTTGTATGATACTAACAATCAGAGCATTGGCTACGCTCCCCCTTTCGTGCAGGAAGTGGCAGTTCCCCTGAGTCAGCGACTTTTTCATGTAAAAAGCATAAGCTCTAATGACCCAAAGACCTGCATTTCAACCATGAAAATGTTATCTTTCGACTGAAAAAAAGCTATATCAGAACATAATCCTCCCTCTCTTTGACATATTTGTGACACACAAAAACAATGCAAATCCAAGTTGCTTCCTCAAACATGTTAACAAACCTTTCGTTTGTTAACAAAACTTCTAGTCCCTTACATTTAACATCATATTCCCGCCCATCATTCTTCTTCCCTAACCGCCTCACAGTCAACACATTCCAAAAACAATACTTTCACCGCCTAAAACCTTTGTTTTTAGGGGATTATCTCAATACGATTTCCCTGCTATTTACGTGCTAATAGGGTCATATTCACCTACCATTGCTATATCGCACATCGAAGGATGGCAAAATGTTAAAAAGCCGCGTAAACGGATGTTAAAGTGATGCAGTTTTTTCGCGATTTTCGGAAACGGAAAGAAATTATTAGTACCTTTGCAAACAGCAATGAAGGACTGCAAGGGACAAAAAGGGGGACAGTATTTCATGACATAGTTGCAGGGGGGAGAGCTGATAACGATAATAATTGCGATAATAATGGCAATATAATTTGCAATACTAATTGCAATAGCAGATAATTACGACGTGGGGACACGTCGTCTCCTATTTTTCTAATGACTCGACTTTTCGCAAATAGGGTGTTCAATATGATGTTCTCACTTATTTATAATACGAGCATCCACACGATGTTCGCTGATGAAATAAGCATATTCCACTTTCCAAAGTAGAAAACACCCTCCCCATAGGGCCGAGCGCAGGGTGCACTTGAGACACTTGAATAAGGAGAAAAAAACTCCACAATTTTAAGCAAATGTCAAAAGATCACCAAGTGATAAACTTTGCATTTGCGTTCCGATCTGCTACATAAACATCCCACAGAACCGAGCGATGAATTATGAACATTGCACCGTTGCGGGTACCCAGACGGAGAAGCGGGAGCCTTTGTGGTGTTGGGATTTGGCGCTGATGTGGCCACCAAGGGCTTGGGAGAGTTCTTTGGCTATGGTGAGGCCTATGCCTACACCGGAGGTGAAGGAGGTGTCGCGCCAGAAGACATCAAAGATGTCACGGACAAGCTGTTCCTCGATGCCGTCGCCGGAGTCTTCTATGTAGATTTGTACGACTCCCTTACCCAAGAGATATTTCCACCCGAAGAGGATGGTCTCGCCAGCATCGGTGCCATCAGAGAGACTGGCAGGATTGGAGTTGTCTTGGGATGAGGCTGAGAGCTTTAGTGAGGTGTAGCGTATGGCGTTGTCGAGGAATTGCTGCAGGATGTCGCGCAGGCGGTCTGCATCGGTGTTGGACACGATGTCGTCACGACCCGGGCAGAGGAGAAAATGGACGCCTGATGGGATAAGGGAGCGTGATGCCTCGAAATATTCGTTGCAGAATGTGCTGATGTGGAGGGGTTGGAAGTTGTATTTCATTCTTCCGCTCTCTATGCGCGAGAACTGCAGGATGTCGTTGATGAGTTTGGTGAGCGAGGTGCTGTTGTGCTGTATGTCTTGTATGAGTTGGCTGCGTGTCGCTGCATCGGGTTTGCCGTTGGTAAGGGTGTCACAGGCATTGGTGATGACAGAGAGGGGTGTTCGTATCTCGCGGTTCAGGCGCTGCAGGAAGGTGTCTTTCTGCTTTGCCTCATCGGAGGTGTGGAGTGTGTTGGCAAGGGCACGCTGCAGTTCGTGTTCGGCTGTTATGTCTTGTATGTAGCCCAGGATGCTGCCATTGTCTCTGACGATGTATCGGCAACGCTGATAGGTGGACTTGCCATCTACGGTTTCTTCGGTATCGAAGGCGTGGCGCCCGGGCGTTGTCACCGCCTCAGGGTGATGGGGCAGTTCCTGTGGGCTCTTGATGTAGTAGTACTCTGCCCCACGAAAGGCGAGACGGTTGAAGTGACGCACGTCGTAGAGCAAGGTGACGGTCTTGCGCATGTTGTGGATGCTGAAAAGCAAGAGGGCAAGTATGAGTGTGAGGATGATGTAGAGCATAGCTTGTTAAATCATAATTCATAATGCATAATGCAGAATTCAGAATGCATATATTTTTTCGAGATGTCGTTATGTCTATGTTTAGTTCTCTCCCCCTTGGGGGAGTTGGAGGGGGCTTTCCTTGGGGGAGTTGGAGGGGGCTTTCCCTTGGGGGGAGCTGGACGGGGTTATATAGGCAGCGGGAAGCGGAACCAGAAGCGGGAGCCTTTGCCAAGTTTGCTTTCTACGCCGATGGTACCGCCCTGCTTCTCTATGATAGTGCGGCTGATATTGAGCCCAAGGCCGGTGCCATTGGCTTTTTCGCTTACTTTGAAAAAACGGTCAAAGAGATGATGAGCATCTTCTTCTGATACGCCTATGCCGGTGTCCTGACAGTAAAACTCTATTTCTTGAGTGTCCTGTATCTTTTTCCATCCAATGGTGACACTTCCCTCTGGAGTGAATTTGAATGCGTTGGAGAGGAAGTTGTTTATGACCTGCTGGGTGCGATGCAGGTCAAAGGAGACGATACAGTCAGGGTTGTCCTGCTCTACCTTGAGCGTGATATTGGCTGGGGTGAGGATGAGGTGGGTCTGGTAGGTGTCGTTGATGAATTTAGTTGCTGAGACATCCATTGGCTTCATCTTTGCCCCGCCTGTCTCTATCTGTGATTTCATCATGACACCATCAATCATGCGTAGCATGAGTTCTGAGTTCTGGTGGATGAGGGAGTTGTACTCTTTCATCTCTTCTTCGGAGAGCTCTATGCCTTCCGCTGTCATGAGCTGTGTGAATCCAGTGACGGCATTGAGAGGCGTTCTGAGGTCGTGGGAGATATTGGAGAGGAAGCTTTGTTTGAGTTTTACTTCCTGTATGCCCTCCTGGAGTTTTTTCATCTCATTTTCGCGTGCCACGACTTTGTCAACCTGTATCATGATGCCGGAGGTGTGTTCATTCTCTGCCTGATAGATGAGTTCATACCAATGCGGTGTGTCATAGAAAAGGAAATGCAGTCGCAGGTGGTGGTGTCCGGTCTTCTTGTATTGTTGCTGGAAAAGGTCCCAGGCAGCTTTACTTTCGGGCATGACGCAGGTGGCGAGCTGTGAGAGCTTCATGCTGGGTGACGGCATGTGAGCTTTGCGGGCAAACTTGGCAGAGAATTGCATGGTTTCGCCCTTGATGACCCAGATGGTGTACTCAGCTCCGTCAACGATGAGGTCGCGCAGCTGATTTTCCATTATAATTTTCTTTTCTATCGCTCCGGTTCGGCGTAGCACGTAGATGAGTGCCGCGAAGGCAGCGATGATAGCTATGATTAGGATGTAATACATCATAATATCTTTCTTATTTCAAACCTGCTACCGACGCCTTTTTCTGTGAACAGGACAGTATGGAAGTCCATGTCGGCAGCGTTTTTCTTTACCTTGCTAAGTTTTTTTCCTGTCCACGCCTTGTCATCATCGGTATCCATACCGGCACCGTTGTCTTCCACAAAGAGCTGAAGCTCGCGTATGGTGTAGTCATATTGCCACCCGATGATGATGAGTCCGTGCCCGCGCGCGAGTTCAGACTTCTTCTGATGCTTGACGGCATTGGTGAGGAAGGTTATCATTATATCGCGCAAGGTGGCGGGGTCAGCCGTTACAGAGAGTTGTCCTGCTCCGGGCACGAGGAGGTAACTGATGCCTTGGGGCACCTGTGGATGGAACTCCTCGTAAAGCTGTCGTATTGTGCTGGTTACGTCTATTGACTGCATGAACGTACTATTTATTTGGATTTGAATAGTGATTTGAAGAAATTCTTCTTTTTGGGCTTATCCTTAGAGTCCTCCTTGGAGTCCCCCTTTGCCTTGGACTTATCGTCTTTGGCTTTTGTCTTAGACTTATCCTTTGAGTCGTTTTTGGAATCTGCGCTTCCCTGCTCCTTGGCTTTCTTCATAGCCTTGAACTTATCAAAGAGCGGCGTGAAGGTTTTGTGCTTCTTTATGTGGGGCTTGATGTGGTATTTCTGCACCTTGTCCGTCTGCATGTATTCCAATTCAGCCTCTATATCCATT
>JAEEGL013399545.1_pt1 | contig 16632 bp, 11 predicted proteins | sample 9134231 | NCBI WGS metagenome assembly JAEEGL01 (sample SAMN16246548, study PRJNA631951) | gut metagenome | biome: gut microbiome; feature: rumen; material: fiber-attached | host: Bos | place: Iran: Karaj | collected 2018-10 | reverse complement strand
TGCTCTGTTCTTGACTCGCTTCGCTCATCAAGAACCGTCGCCGTAGGCGCCGTATAGTCCGAGAATAAAAAACGCACCTCTGAATGCAAGCATTCACGGTGCGTTTCTATTCTCGGACTGCATGGCTTGTTACTCCAGCTCTATCGTTCCGGGCGGCTTACTCGTCAGATCGTAGAATACTCTGTTTACGCCTTTAACTTCGTTGACGATGCGGTTCATGACTGTCTGTAGAACGGAAAACGGAATGTCTGCGCACTCTGCAGTCATGAAATCTGAAGTGATCACGGCACGGAGTGCTACTGCATAATCGTAGGTACGGAAGTCGCCCATTACTCCGACGGAGCGCATATTGGTAAGTGCCGCAAAGTACTGGGAAGGCATCCAGGGCGGATCGATGCGGGGTGCATCTTTTGTTGAAACACCGGCATTCTTATAGATATGGCCTGCAGCATTTTCCCTGCGCCATTTATCTGCTTCTTTTGCTATCTCTTCACGATAGATCGCATCCGCATCCTGTACGATGCGTACCTTCTCGGCCGTCACCTCACCGACGATGCGCACGCCCAGTCCCGGTCCCGGGAAGGGCTGACGATACACGAGATGATCGGGAATGCCAAGTTCCAGACCGGCTCTTCTTACCTCATCTTTAAACAGCATACGAAGCGGTTCTATAATCTCCTTGAAGTCAACAACGGAAGGCAGACCGCCTACGTTATGATGACTCTTGATCACTGCGGAATTACCCAGCCCGCTTTCTATCACATCGGGATAGATGGTTCCCTGCACCAGATAATCAACTGCCCCTATCTTTTTCGCTTCTTCTTCAAAGATGCGGATGAACTCCTCGCCTATGATCTTTCTTTTAGCTTCAGGTTCGGTAACACCTTCCAGTTTTTTATAGTAACGTTCCTGTGCATTCACACGGATAAAGTTAAGCTCATAATCTCCCTTGGGTCCGAAGATGGCTTCCACTTCATCTCCTTCGTTCTTCCTGAGCAGGCCGTGATCCACAAACACACAGGTCAGCTGTTTCCCTACAGCCTTGGAAAGCAGAACTGCCGCAACCGAAGAATCCACCCCGCCGGAAAGTGCGCACAACACTTTTCCCGAACCTATCTTTTCGCGAAGTGATCTGATACTGGTCTCGACAAAAGAATCCATACGCCAGTCGCCCTTGCAGCCGCATACATCAAGCGCAAAGTGTCTCAGCATCTTCATGCCTTCACGGGTATGCATCACTTCAGGATGAAACTGTGTAGCATATATCTTCTTTTCCTCGTTCTCCATCGCAGCCACGGGACAGACCGGAGTATGCCCGGTCACACGATAACCCTCAGGTGCCTCTGCAATGTAATCTGTATGGCTCATCCATACCACAGTGGTATCTTCCACATCGGAGAATAAGACCGAATTCTTATCGATCTCCACCTCGGTATGTCCATATTCGCTTACCGGAGCGGTCTCCACCCTGCCTCCTGCCATCCATGCTATCAGCTGGGAACCGTAGCATATACCCAGAATCGGAATACCCAAATCAAGTATGGCCGGATCATAATGAGGAGAGCTTTCTTCATAAACACTGTTGGGTCCACCGGTAAAAATAATGCCGCTGGGGGCTAATGCTTTTAAATCCTCCATCGGCATCGTATACGGTTTCACCTCACAATAAACGTTACATTCGCGGATGCGTCTGGCGATCAGCTGGTTGTACTGACCGCCGAAATCAAGAACGATTATCTTTTCCACTTTATTTCTCCTTTAAACCGGGAAGAGTCTTCACCCAGGCGATATCCTCTTCCGTATAATGAAATCTTTTCTGTTTTTCCTCGTCAACCCTGCCGTCCTGCATGCATCCCGCATACATCCTGAACTTACCGCCTCTCTTGAATGCGGTTCTTAAGAGTTTGCTTCTCTTATCCCTGTCTTCAATAAGTACCAGGTGTGAGGCAAATTTCTCGACTAAGGGCTTTTCCTGTGAGGATTTCTTATTATTCACAAAATATCCGCACATTGCTTCATCCGACATATTGAAATCGGAATGATACTTTTTGACAAAACTCTTTATGGTCTTCTCTTCGTAATTGATCGATATCTTAAGTATCTTATACAATTCCTTTGATGAAGGAAGATTCTCTGCAGGAACGGTAAATGCCAGGCAATACAGTATCTTTGAAGTATAGAATACTTCCCTGGATTCAAATACCCTTGCGGTCACTTTTGCAACTCTTTCCTTATCACGGTATGAATATCTGCGGCCCACGCTGCGCACAAGACGGATAACACCTGTGATATACTCCTTACCTTCTTTATCAAGGACCTCCTCAAACATCCTCATGACCGAATCGCCGCTTGCGACTGCAGCATAACTCTTGAAGAGATTCCTGTTCTCGATCATCTCACGATAGCATTCTTTTTCATATCCGTATGAGCTGATAAAATAACCCGCGATATTCTGTCTGTTCTCGGGACAGTCATTCATCCATCCCTTTACAACTGCAACCTCCGGTTTGAATTTCTCAGGCAGTTCAAAAGAAGTAAAGGTCTGCATCTTCAGTTCCGCAGATACTCCAGAAGCAAGGATGCAGTTTACCGGCTCATCCATACCTTCTTCATACTTCTTGCCGAAACCCTTTTTTTCCATATAGACCCTGGAGAGTACACTGAACAGCTTCCTGTCGTATCCGCCTTCCGCAAGCACGGCAGAAGTCTCCAGCAGCTCCATAGGAGTACGCTGAACCGTGATCTTACGTATCTGAGCAGTTCCGGGTATCCGGATCTCTTCTCCCATATCTGTAACCCTCCTCGTTTGCACTTGCCCATAAGGTATATATATTTTAGCAGAAAACAGGACGGATGTGAATATATAACTTGTTTTTTTGATGAATTGGGCATATCATCATCTCTATGGATAAGAAGAGATACGAAATCGATATGTGTTCGGATCCGCTGCTTCCGAAGCTCCTGCTGTTTTCCCTGCCTTTGATACTTTCCGGTATACTGCAGCTCTTATTCAATGCGGCGGATATGGTGGTCATCGGCCGTTTCGCAGAAACAGAAGAACTGGCTGAGCAGGGTCTTGCTGCCATCGGAGCCACTTCCGCAATGATCAACTTTTTCATCACTGTGATAATGGGCGTATCTGTCGGCTGTAATGTTATTGTTGCCAGATATTACGGGGCCAAACGTGACAGGGAAGTCCATGATGCCGTACACACCTCCATATTGCTCTGTCTGGCACTGGGCATATGTGTAGCTATCCCTGCCATCTTCCTCTGCAAACCCATATTGATCATAATGAAGACCCCCGCGAATGTGCTGGATAAGGCGGTGCTTTACGTGCGGATCTATTTTGCCGGTCTTCCCCTGATAATGCTGTATAACTTCGGCAGTGCCATACTTCGAGCCATAGGAGATACCAAGCGCCCGCTCTATTATCTGACCGCAGCAGGCGTAGTCAATGTTCTGCTCAATCTGTTTTTTGTGACAAAACTCGGAATGAACGTTGAGGGTGTGGCATTAGCTACGGTCATATCACAGACCATCTCAGCAGCTCTGGTGCTGCTTACCCTGATGAGAAGTGACGCTTCCTACAGACTGATACTAAAGGATCTTAAGTTTAACAAAAGGATAGCTCTTACCATCCTGCGCATAGGTCTGCCTGCCGGAGTACAGGGTATGGTCTTTTCTCTTTCAAATATGCTGATCCAGTCCTCTGTCAACTCCTTCGGTTCAACGGCTATGGCCGGTAATACCGCTGCAGGAAATCTTGAAGGCTTTGTATACACCTCCATGAATTCCATTTATCAGACTTCCATCAGCTTTACTTCCCAGAATCTGGGCGGCGGACAATATAAGCGTCTCAACCGGATACTTGTTTACTGTCTTGTCATAGTAAGCTGTGTGGGCCTGATCCTTGGCTACGGCTTTTATTTTGCAGGACGGGAACTCCTTAGCTTATATACTCCGGTGAGTACAGTCATAGATTACGGAATGATAAGGATGAGGGTGATAATGACAACCTATCTCCTATGCGGTATCATGGATGTAATATGCGGTTCCTTAAGAGGCCTGGGCTACGGCATACTGCCCATGATAGTCTCGCTGCTTGGCGCCTGCGGTTTCAGAGTCCTCTGGATATGTACCGTATTTGCCTCCCATCACGACCTGACCGTACTCTATGTCTCCTACCCTATATCCTGGGCCCTTACGGCATCGGTACATCTGACGTGCTTTATCATAATTCGTTCGATCATGGAAAAGAAAAGGAAAGTAGCTTAAACGGAGGTAAGATCATATTATACGGAGCCCTCGCTGATAGACTATTATCGCGATAAAGAAATAAAAGCTCTCGGCATAGCCAGTTTCGGTCCCGTGGATCTTAACCTATCTTCATCAACCTACGGCTATATCACTACCACTCCCAAAGAGGGCTGGAGCAATGTTGACATATTCGGCTGTATCAGGCTGGCAGCGGAAGCCGCTTAAAAGGCCATCCTCTGCTTTCTGAAGAAAGAATCCAGCTTCTGCAGCAATTCATCTTTATCGATGTTCTTTAACATATATCCTTCCGGTTTCAGCGCCACCACCTGCATAACACTTTCCTTATCACTCTTGCCGGTAAGAAACATTACCGGAATGGCTGCGGTTTCAGCATCACTGCGCAACATTTCCAGTACTTGAGGACCGCTGGTCACAGGCATTTCATGATCCAGGAGTATCAGATCCACTTTATTGCTTCCGAGCCATTTGATAGCCTGCAATCCGGAGCTTACTATCGACACACGGTAAGTATCTTTCAGCCAGTCACGCACAAGGTTCAGATATGTTGCATCATCATCCACCACCAGTATGCTCTTCTTATAATCACCCGCATCACTCTCCAGGAAGTGTCCTATGATAACGGAAATAAAAGCTTCATTGTTCAGCGGCCGTTCAAAGACTTCCAGTATCAGATCCGCAGGAACTATCTTTTTCAATTCGACAATATCAGCTTTCTCGCCTATGAAAACCATCTTCTTATGTTCCTGCAGCAGACGATCCTGCAGATACTGCAGTACATCCCTGGCTATCGCTTCATGACTGTCCATATAGTAGACCGGCACTGTACCGTCGTTCCATGCAGCAGCTATAGCGCTAACCGAAGCATTGACAAAACAGCCCGCTATCTGCGATTCCTGCATTTTCTTCATAAGTACCCTTATGATAAAGCTTTCCTTATTTGCGATCACCATTACCTGATTTTCCATACTTCCCCCTTTACTCCATCATCTTTGTCATCGCATCCCAGTCTGCCTGCTGCATCTTTTTGCGAAGTTCTTTAAAAAACTCTGCATCTTTTTCCTTAAGTCTGTACTCTTCGACAGATCCTACGACCATTTCCACTCCGTCCATATCCATCATCGGTATCAGTTCCGAAAGCGCTCCGTATGCATCTTCAAGTACATCCGCCGGTATCTCTTCCCTCGTATCTTCCTCCTGCTTATCTTCAAGCATGGAGAGTTTCTCCGTGTAACTTCTGTACAGTTTAAGCAGTGCTTCCGTCTCTTTCCTTATATCTTCTATCCTGTTACTCTTTCCCGCATTTTCCATGCGTTCGGCTGTTTCAGACAGCTCTGCGGCTCCTATTATCCTTGCGGAACTTTTAAGCGCATGTACCTTTATGGTATAAAATTCCCAGTCCTCTTCATTATAAGCCTTCTCTATCTCATCGGCTTTTTCCGTCAGAGTATCGTAGAATGTCTTTATGGCTTTGTAAAATGCTTCCGCCGATCCGCAGTTTTTAACAGCAGCCGCAACAGAGATCCCTTCGACATTTTCAAATTCTTTTAACGCTGTTGTATCCTCTGTTTCAGTATCTTCTTCACCCGCCTCTGCTTTCAGCTCCTCAGGTATATATGATGCGAGCATTCTTTCCAGGACAGTACCGTCAACAGGTTTGGAAAGATATCCGTTAAAGCCTTCCGAGATATAATACTCCTCTCCTGAAGTAGCCGCATTTGCCGTAAGAGCCACTACCGGTATCTGTGTATCATTTTTTCTTATCTCGTGAACTGTCTCTATTCCGTCCATGCCCGGCATCATATGATCGAGAAATACTATATGATAGTTCTTCTCTTTCATCTTTTCCAGACATTCCGCTCCGCTCATGGCTGTAGTTATCTTTACCTTAGTAGCCTTAAGCAGTCCCTTGATGACCTGCAGATTCATCTCATTGTCATCCACCACCAGCACTTCAGCTTCCGGTGCGACAAACAGAGGAATATACTTCCCGTTGGCTGCTGCCTCCTTGCTTTCATCAAAGACACCGATCACTTCCTGATCGACTATGTTCTGCTTTAGTGTAAAGTAAAAGGTCGATCCCTCACCGTATACGCTTTCGCACTTAAGCTCATCTCCCATCAGTTCCACAAACTGTCTTGATATATCAAGGCCGAGACCTGTACCCTGTATCCCGCTGTTCCTCTTCTCATCAAGTCTCTCAAAAGCAGAGAAGAGTTTGTCCATGTCTTCAGCCTTAATACCTATTCCTGTATCTTTTACACTGTACTTAATACGGCAGACATCCTCTTCTTTTTCCAGCATCTCAAGCTTTAGCGTAAAACCGCCTTTTTCCGTGTACTTCACGGCATTGGTCAGCATGTTTAAGAGAACCTGTTTTATCTTTCCGTAATCACCGTGGAGTTTCCTGGGGAGCTTCTCATCTATATCCATCGTAAAGCTTAAGTCTTTCTCATTGCTCCTTACACGTATCATCGTTGCGATGGACTTAAGCATTTCATCTGTTTCATAATCCTGTTCTACAAGATTCATCTTGCCGGATTCTATTTTTGAAAGATCGAGTATGTCATTGACAAGTGAAAGCAGTGACTCTGCCGCTCTTTTTATATCACGTGCATATCCGCTCACGGAAGAAACATATTCCTTCTTATCCTGTGAATCATCCTCCCTGAGTATCATCTCATCCATACCCATTATGGTATTGATAGGCGTCCTTATCTCATGAGACATATTTGCCAGGAATCTTGATTTGGCACTGTTGGCGCGCTCCGCTTCTTCCTTTGCAAGTCGTATCTGTTCATACTGTCTGCGTATGATAGTGCTCTGCATCCATCTCCATACGGCAAAGCCTACAAGCAATGCCCCGAAGAGAAGTATCGCTATCCTTACCCCAACCAGTTCCAAAAGCCTCGGCTTTTTGATGATTACAAAGGTCTCATCCCTGATAACACTTTTATCAACAGTGTTCAGGAGCTGGATATGCAGGGTATATCTTCCATATGGAAGATTGGTATATTCGAGCTTAGTCAGCGCCTTCTGATATACCGTGATACCTGCATCACCTGCGCCTTCAAGGTAAAGACGTATCATCGGATTGGACAGCGTATAGTTTAGTATCGCCGCCTGAATCTGTATACGTCCCTTCTCGGCAGGTATGGTATAGCTTCCGTCAGCCGAAGGCATGATCTCTTTATCACCACAGCTCAGACTCTTCACCGTTATATAACAGTCCTTCGCCATGTAATCATAATTATTGGTATCCACTTCTCTTGCGCCGTCCGTGCAGCAGAGCATCAGTTTATGTCCCCCGGGCAACACGGCATTCCACGCATTTGCGGTAAGTGTAGTATTAAAACCACGTGTATGATCCAGAAGCGAATAGCTGTATTCCTTATCTTCCACCAGCTTATCAGCTTCAACTATATATATCCCGGCGCTTGAACTTATCCAGGCTTCACCTTTTTCACTTATAAAAATATCATAGTCATTGTTGTACGGAAATGCATTGAGTTTTCTTGTTTCGTTCATGGTCCCGTAATACAGACCGTTGCTGGTCACATACAGGTATCCGTCTTTATACGCCACTATACGCATTATAACAAGCGTACCCAGACCTTCATCTTTACCGATCCTTTGGATCAGCTTTCCGTTTTCTATCACATAGATACCGTCACCGTCTGATCCGGCAAGCAAAGTACCGTCATCTTCCTGTATCATCGTCAATATCTGCGCATTGATCCCGTCATCCTTGCCCAGAGTCTTTATAACTATGCCATCCTGAATATAATTTATACCCACATTGCTGGCAACGGCTATGCAACCGTCCGTAAGTTCCAGAGCATAACGGAAGCGGCCTCCGAGCGTACCGTTAAGCTCATTATAAAGCTTTATACCACCTTTATCATCTATTTCGTAAAGGCCTTTTTCACTGTAGGTAGATATCCACAGATGTCCCTTGCTGTCCTCCATGATGTGTCTTATACGAATACCTTTTAAGGAGTCCGTAAGCACATTATTAAGAGACCACAGGTTCCTCATGCTTATTATCTTAAGCCCATCATCACAGCCTATATACAGCTTGTTATTATGAAGAACGATGCTGTTTACCACAGCTTCATCAAGACCGGCTTTTACAAATACATTCGTAAAAGGATTGGGTGAGTACTTCAGTATTCCCTGCTTGTTGGATACGAACCAGATATTTCCCTGATAATCTTTTAATACTCCGGACACCGAACTTTCAAAACGATACTGCATCAGTGCCGTTATCTCTGTCGTAGAGGGATCCAGCACACCCAGTCCGTTTTCGGCGCAGAAATAATAAACCTGATTCTCCTCATCATAGAGCAGATCATTGAAATAACTTATTCCCGGTGCATCGGTTTCAAAAATTGTCTGACAGCTGCTGCCGTCAAAAAGCATTCCTTCCAGCAGAGATCCCGTGGTTCCCGCAAGCACTGTTCCGTTATCTCTGTAATCCACTACAGTATAGTCAATGTTTTCACGCGGGTATTCCGTGGAAAGCAGAAGCTTTCCTTCTCTTACGAAAAACAGGGTACCGTCATTGGTAACCCCGGCAACTGTTCCGTCGCTGTCACTGTCCAGTGAACGAACGCTTATAAGTTCTTTAAACTCATCAGGAACACTTATGCTTCCGGATTCAGAGATCACGGAAAGACCGGCAACTGTTCCTACATAGATATTGCCCTTGTCATCATCACAGATGGATCGCACTGTATCGGCAGTAAGGCCTTCTTTTGTGGTATAAAGGTTCACAGAACCATCAGTCTGATCATAACAGGCAATACCGCTGTCATTAGTCCCTATCCAGAGTCTTCCTGCTTTATCCACGAACAGAGCCATTACATTGCTTATTTTCTCATCAAGCATGATACGGTCAAATACCAGACCATCATATCTGTACAGACCTGAATATGTACCAACCCAGAGGTAGCCGTCAGTAGTCTGTGCTATGGCATTTATCTCAGATGAGATAAGTCCGTCGTCAGCATCATAACGTGTTGCTTCGTACTCAGCCAGATAATCCCTTGTATCCTTGTCTTCATCAGCAGATACCTTTAAGGGGAAGATCATGCAGAGCATCAAAAGCAACACTGACGCTGTAATTCTTTTTTTTGATCCGAATATATATCTGATCAATTCTTAATCAATCCTATTCTCTTGTAAACTTTGATATGAATTTCCATGCATTCTCTACGGAATGATGCCTGCATTCATGCTGCTGCCCCGATACGCTTGCAAAAACTGTGCGGCACACGCCGTCTTCACTGTCATAATAGTTCACGGTAAGATAACTCTTCCTTGATTCGTCATAGAGTTTTTCCACTCTGTCTCCGGGAATACCCCAGATCGGATCAGCCCAGTTTTCCTTATCCGCAAAATCAAGAGATTCAAAATCAGCTTTTACCTTGTTTACCTTTGCAAGATACTTTGCTCTGTCAAGACAGCTCTCTGCCTGGCAGGGAAGCTCGGGAAGAGGTGAATCCTCTCCGCCCGAATAGAACAGAGGTACAGGCACATCCTGATTTATCTTGTCATCGATAGGATGACTCCACATATTATCCTTTACCGGGAACAGAGCGCTGCAGGGCGCAAAGCCCGCAAATACGGAAGGATATTCCTGGAACAGATCCTGAGTCTTGCCGCTGCCCATTGAGAAACCGCCTGCATAGATGCGCTTCTCATCAATGCTGTAACGCTGTTTGAGATGATCTATTATCTCCATTACCTCGGTAGGAGTCACATCCAGATGATTGTCTATTGCAACATAAAGAATATCATGATCATGAGCTATCCTGTACCAGCCTGAAACAAAAGTCAGATACATTGAAGAATCTCCGCCCCCGTGGAAACCGATCAGAAGAGGCGCCGGTCCCTTATCAAAGAGTCCGTTGTTATAATATGCGAAATATCCTACCTTGTGTTCCTTGCTGTCCTTATACTGGCCGAAATTGTTCGGTGAAGTCTTAACAACGACCGAGCCCGGTTCTTCGGTCATATCCATCTCATCAAAATACGGCTCCTGCTCTATGTTTCCGCACCACATCTTAAACCTGTGAACAAAAGCGTTGAAATCATCTTTATAATCTGCCTTATCTTTTATCAACAGATTGCTGCAGCCCTCAAAAGCCTTGTTGATATCTTCGCTGTTAGCAACGCTGAGCACCGCGATATCCTTTCTCTCAACATTCGGAACCACGCTCAGTCTTTCCATTGAGCATACAGCAGGAGTTATCTCCCCGGGACCCCAGAGGTATTCGCCCTGTATCGTCTTTAACAGATTCTTTGCCACATAATCCGCTGAAGCTCCGTAACTGTATATATCCGCCCTGAACTTTGCACCGCGCATGAAGTAGCCTCTGAATTTACGCGCAAAGAAATCATTAAACGCATCTATGCCGTCCTCATATACGGTATCCATCCTTACTTCCGCTATGATATCCGCATACAGGCTCTCGGGTGCATCCTTCCAGCCTCCTTCGGCAGTAGGATAGATAAAATACACCGGCGCATCATAAGCCGCTGCTATGGCAGCAAGTCCCGTTTCTTTTGCAAAAGCAACAGCGCCTTCACGGTCATTCTTGTTTTCTTCAAAAACAAGCAATAACGGTGCTTTGAAACCGTAATTATTTGTCTGTCCGTCCAGCTCATTGTCAGGTACATAGGTCTTCAGGAAGAAGCTGTCATACTTATTCTCCCAATACTTTCCGTCAGCCAGCTTGATCACTTCAGGTCTTTCTGCCATTGCCATCTTAAGTCTCCTCCTCGTTTTGTTTTATATTATATAGCCCCGTTTATGCGGCTTACTGCATCCATGTAATCATTCAAAAATCTCTGATGCTCATTCCTGATATAATCAATATTACCGTTGTTCGCTGCCATCTCCAGTTTGTATGCCTGCTCTGAAATTGCTGTAGCTCCCACTGTTTTTGACAGACTCTTAAGCGCATGAATATTGATCTGATAATCCTTATACTCCGCATTACCCAAATGCTCGTTAAGTTCTTTTATCCTGTCGCTATGAGATGCCACATAATCCTCAAGCAGCTCTCTGTAAAACGTAATGTCTCCAGCACAATATCTCAATCCCGCATCTGCATCTATACCTGCGGCTTTCAGATTCTCTATAAGATCTCCTGATCCCTTCTGTCCGCCATCTTCTTCACTCTCTTCATCGGGAGCAAACTCAAGTATCTCGTCATCATCAGCTGCAAGCGCTTCTTCCGCAGGCTCTGTCTGCTGTGATATTATCAGTTCCTTCGGAATGAATTTCAGGAGTTTTTCCTTAAGAGCTTCCACCTCTATAGGTTTTGACACATAATCTTCAAAGCCCGCTTCCAGATATTTTTCCTTCGCCCCTACTATGGCATTGGCTGTCATTACTATGACCCTGGTATCAGGCGGCAGTATATTCTCTGCCCTCATCTGAGCCAGGGTTTCTATACCGCTTAACTCCGGCATCATATGATCCAGTCCTATAAGATTGTAATGGTTTTTCCTGACGAGTTCTATGCACTTTTTGCCTGAATCGGCAATATCCGGAACTATACCGAAAATCTTCAGCAGATTCTTTGCCACTTTCAGATTCATGGGAGTATCATCGACGATGAGTACTTTTGCATCCGGCGCGGTAAAGCCTTCCGACATACTTTCGTTCACGACACTCTGCATCATCAGATGTTTTCTGTAATCACCTATAGGTGTTACATCGGCTATATCAAGTATCAGCTCAAATGAAAACACGGAACCCAACCCGTAGGTACTCTGAACTTTTATCTCACTTCCCATCATCTTAAGCAAGCGGCATACTATCGCCATTCCCAGTCCGGTGCCTTCGATCTTTCTGTTCTTCTCTTCTTCAAGTCTGTGGAAAGAATCAAAGAGTGACTGCATATCTTCTTCCTTTATACCCACACCCGTATCTTCAACGGAGAAGAGTATCCTGACGGTCTCTATATCCCAGCCGGTCTTTTTGATGTTCAGACTTACCTTTCCTTTTTCCGTGTACTTTACCGCATTTGTCATCAGGTTGCTGATCACCTGTGTAAGACGCACATCATCACCCATCACTTCCGAGGGCAGCGTCTCATCCACATTGATCTCAAGCTCCAACCCTTTGGCTTTGGCCCGGTCGGAAATAGAATGAACTATGTTATTTACAAATTCCGACAGACTGAACCTGACACGTAAGAGTTCCATCTTGCCGTCTTCTATCTTGGAAAAATCCAGAATCGAATTGATCAGCGAGAGCAGGGTTTTTCCCGCCTCTTTTATATTCTCCGAATACTCAGTGATCTGCCTGTTATTTGATTCGCGTAATACCATCTCATTCATACCGAGCACCGCGTTGATAGGTGTTCGTATGTCATGGGACATCTGGGCAAGGAACATGGATTTCGCACGGTTCGCACTATCGGCATTTCTCTTTTCTTCTTCCAACATTTCTATAAGTATCGCGTCAGGACTTTCCACGGTATAGAAAAGAGCAAAATCCATCATCGTTATGCCTATGCCGCTTATCAGCAGCGTGGGGAAAGTTCCCTGCAATATGGCTACCGCCAGCATCACCGACATGGATATCGCTATCGCATGCAGTGATTTTTTCTCCATGGTTTTTCTGTTCTTTATCAGCATATATACACCGATGAAAAAATAGGTATACGCCGATGCAAACGGAACTATCGCATATGAACCCCAGGAGTAATTTCCGTATTGCGTCTCAACACATTCAAAAGAAAGGAAGATGGATCCGAGTATTCCTATGCATAACGGGATCAGTAAATAAAAACGGAAGGTCTTTTCACCGTAAGTCAGGTATCTGATATACATAAAGATCAGGTACATTGCCGCTACCATAAAAGACATGTACAGAATATGGCAGAGATGATTGAAGCCGACGCTTATCTCATCGAAACGATTGATGGTATAAACCGTGACCATATCAAACATAAGGTAGATTATCGAGCAGATTAGAAGCAGCGAAAAGATCGTATGACCTGAAGTGCTTTTTCTTTTTACCGAAAAATAAGTGACTGCAATGTATATGATGATACACATGCAGAATATCTGTCCTCTTATAGATAAGATATATGCATACATTTTCTGTTTTCTCCCCCCGAGATTAATACCTAATATTCTATCATATTTTCAGAAAAAAAAGAGTTATCAAATGGCGTTATGTAAAGTAAATACGCGATTTTTCACATTTATTTAACCCAAGGTTCATTTTTTATTCACATTTGTAAGTTACAATGAATTTCAAAGATTGAGAAGGATTTTCATTGATCGAGGCCGGATGTCTCCTGGTCAATCCATCTGGTCTCACCTCCTTTCTACTTCTCATGAATGATAAAGAGGGCTTACAGCCCTCTTTATATTTTTCCCCATATTACTTGCAAAACGCTGATCGATCACAACTTTGATATCTCGTTATTTAATGAGAGCATCTCATCATCCAGCTGAGATACCATCTTGGCGCATTGGATGAGCGCAGTCTTTATATGTTCAGGAGCATTACCCTCGAATTTATATCTTATCTTATGTTCAAGGCTTGCCCAGAAATCCATGGCAACCGTTCGGATCTGTATCTCGACCTTGGCATCCACGACTTTGTTGGAAAGAAAAATGGGAACGGTAACAAGCATATGATAGGACTTATACCCGCTGGGCTTTGGATTCTCTATGTAATCCTTTACAGCCAGCACGGTAAGATCGTTCTGTCCCGATATCATTTCCGCTATCCTGTATATATCCGAAGTAAAAGAACATATGACCCTGATCCCGGCTATATCATTGACATGTTCCACCATATTTTCTATGGTAGCTTCCAGGTCCTTGGATTTCAGCTTCTTAACTATACTCTCCGGGGTTTTTAGCCTGGATTTGATATGCTCTATGGGATTATACTGGTGCACATGCTGGAATTCGTCGTTAAGGATCTCAAGCTTGGTACCGACTTCCTTAAGGGCGGAATTGTATACCAGCGTGACCTCTTTCCAGCGGTCTACCTCTTCCTTTTCACTGGACGGTTTGTAAAGCATCAAATACCCCTCTCATTTTCGTTTTTACACATTATCACTAAATATTTTATCATAAATATCCGCTTTTGTATATATTTTTCACAATAAATTCACGCCTGCCTGTTTATGAATAGAGGCTTATGTTATAATGAATCCGTTTGTGAGGTATTATATGCGAATCTGGTTTAAGATCTGGAAAGATACAAAGCTTATAAAAGATCATACTGTCATAAGAAATGAAAATGATACGCGCACACATAAAGTATTTGCCGCGCTTGAAGAAGCCTGTCACGAGCTCAATCTGGGTACTCCTGTCTGGCTCGAAAAGAATATAAAAGATTTCAAACGCCTATCGCGCTGCAGGTTTTATCAGGACAATTTTATGGAGTCCATTGATTTCGATTATCTTGAAATGCTGGTGATCGACGAAGATTAAGCTTTCAGCATCTTCTGCATTGTCTTCCATCCGAGAGTCGCGCACTTGACTCTTGCCGGCATATGTGCCACGCTCTCCAGCGCTGCAGCTTCCTCAAGCTTCTCTATATCTTCAGGCGAGGAAGTGGATCTTACCATACCCATGAATATGTCTGCCAGTTCCAGAGCCTCTTCCTTTGTTTTTCCGATCACAAGGTCTATCATCATATCAGCAGAAGCCTGTGAGATCGCACAGCCGCTGCCTGTATAGCTTCCGGCAGTTACCACTCCGTTTTCATCCAGCTTCAGATTAAGGGTTATATCATCTCCGCAACTGGGATTCACACCGTTTAAACTAAGGGTGGCATCCGCCATCTCTTCCTTATGTGCAGGGTAGAGATTATGCTCGTTTACTATTTCCCTGTACAGTTCCTTAAGCTCCATATCCCAGCCATCCTCTCACTTTTGATAAAGCATCACAGAAACGCTGTGCTTCCTCTTCGGTATTATAGAAATATACACTTGCCCTTGCGGTCGCCCTGTATTCCATTCCGAATCTTTCCTGCATGAATTCCATAAGCGGCTGGGCGCAGTGATGTCCGGCGCGCACCGCTATATGCTCACCGTCCAGAACGGAAGCTATATCATGCGGATGGCAGCCGTCTATATTGAAAGTCACTATCCCGCTGTGTTTTTCGGGATCGGAACTGCCATATACATGTACATGATCCATCTCTTTCATACGCTGAAGCAGTATCTTCGTTATCTTTTTTTCCTGCTCCTCTATCGTCTCAAATCCAAGCTCATCAAGGAATTCCACCGCCGCCTTCAGACCGTTTGCGTCGGATGCATTCACGGTACCTGCCTCGAATTTATGCGGAAGCTCCGCATAAGTAGCGGAATGTCTGGTAACATATTCTATCATCTCTCCGCCACGAAGGAAGGGCTGCATTTCTTCAAGCAGCTTTCTCCTGCCGTACAGGCCGCCTATACCCATTGGCCCTAACATCTTATGACCTGAAAACGCGTAGAAATCAGCATCCAGCTCCTTTACATCCGTAGCCTGATGAGGCGCTCCCTGTGCTCCGTCCACAACTATGATTCCGCCATTGGCATGTACTTTAGCAGCAGCCTTTTTTACCGGATTGCTTACGCCAAGAACATTCGAGACCTGCCCCAGCGCAACTATCTTTGTTTTTTTACCTATCTTTTCTTCAAGTTCCTTATCGCTGATTAGGCCTTCATCATCACATTCAAGATACTTGAGCGTCGCGCCTTTCTTATCGCATACCATCTGCCAGGGAAGTATGTTGCTGTGATGCTCCATTATGCTTACAACGATCTCGTCACCTTCCCGGACATTTTCCATTCCGTAGCTGTATGCCACCAGATTCAGCGCCTCCGAAGCATTTCTTACAAAGATGAGTTCTCCCTCATCCTTTATCCCGAAATGTTCTGCTACACGGCTTCTGGCCTCTTCATAGGCGTCCGTAGCCTTCACGCTCCACTCATACAATCCGCGCAGTGGATTGGCATTCATGTTCTCATAAAAATCCCTTACTGCATTAATGACCTGCAGCGGACGCTGTGAAGTCGCAGCATTATCAAAATAGATATACTTCGGATCACTTAATATGGGAAAATTCTTCCTTATTTCATTAACGTTCATGGATACCCCTTCACAGATTTAAAAAAAATCCCGTTATTACGGGATTTATGATGTTTGATTTAGCTCCCCGAGTTGGGCTCGAACCAACAACCCCGCGGTTAACAGCCGCGTGCTCTACCATTGAGCTATCGAGGATTATTAGGGCCTATACCCTGAAAACTGAACACAGAAGCAAACTCTTTAACCCTTAAAGGTCTAACCATCGACCGATTAGTGACACTCCGCTGAGTA
>JAEEGL012441780.1_pt1 | contig 16632 bp, 16 predicted proteins | sample 9134231 | NCBI WGS metagenome assembly JAEEGL01 (sample SAMN16246548, study PRJNA631951) | gut metagenome | biome: gut microbiome; feature: rumen; material: fiber-attached | host: Bos | place: Iran: Karaj | collected 2018-10 | reverse complement strand
GCCCGGAGCACTGACGGCCACAAGACAAACGCTTCGCTGGGGGCGGAACACCTTGAAAGGGTTGGGATGGTGATGCTTGAAGAAGTTTTCTTATTTGAAGAGTCCACCTTTGCCATCACCAAAAAAGTACTTGCCTCCATCGGCAAGCAAGGCAAGCAAAATTACTATTGCAATGAATCCCATGTTGTAATGTGTTTTTGTTAAGCCATAAATTAGATTTCCTCTAATGCGCTGATTACTTCATCCAGATTGTCGCAAGCCGTTTCCAGTTGCTCAATGGCTTCCTGCATTGCTTCGCCGCGTTCACTTTCCTGCAAACCTTCAGGCATGTTGTCGAACTTGTCTTCCTCATCATCCTTCATGGATTCGAGTTTGTCTTTGATGTCTTCGAGTGATGCGATGTACTTCGCAATCTCTTTTCTTCCTTGTGCGTTCATGATTTTGAGTTTTGTAATTAATTGTTCGTTTTATAATTATCCTCTTGCTGGTTTATATAAACTACCCCATTCTTTTTTTGTAATCTGAGAATAGGATGGCTTGGGATTATATTTTTTGCGACGTTCCTCTTTGGGTGGTTCGTATGATATGTTTGGGTCTTGTTTTCTTGCAACACTATAACACTCTGCAAGTCCATTTTGATGAAAGTGCATTTCCGTTTTAGCAGTGCTCAAAATTTCTGTAAAATTCACTGATGATGCTGCGACCATAATCGCATAATACAATTCAGCCGATATTTCGTTTTTTCCATTTATTCCATACATTGCTCTGTACCATCTTAACCATTTTACTCGGTCTTTAGCTTCCCCAGGGGGGGCAGGTCGGTTCTTCTTCTTTCCTTTGCTCTTCTTCTTACTCTTGTTTCCGACCCCACCTGTTGCTTTTCGCCCCCATCTAAGCACTGACAACAAATTATGTTTGCCACAGCCTTCAATAACCGCATCTTGCATACACCCATCAATAATAACACGATACAGTCTTTTTATTTCATCTACTAATTCTTCATGTGGTACGCCATTTTCCTTAGCCTGCAATAGCCTTTTCACATCATCAACCACGGTAGCACGACTAGATTCAATCATAGTATCTAAATCAGCAACTGTTTCTACGGTTTTCTGATGACGGGCGTGTTTTTTCTTTTTGGCATGTTTCATGCCATTATTGCGACTTTTCCCATTGCTGCTTTTATAAGAATCATTTTCTGGTTGCATGGCATTTGAAGTCTTTTTGTTAGTTTTTTGATTTATTGCTCGATCACAGTGATTTCTTCTATAGTGAGTTTATACCCTATCTATTTATTTAACCATTTCCCATAGCAGTGTAAATAATATAACCGTAATCTTTTTTCTCTCGACAGCAATAAGCACAAACCTCATACTCATTGTCGTCTTCATCTGTAAATAAGTAACCTGTAGTATGTTTGTTAAAGCATTTGGCACAGGTGAAAACACCAGAAAACCTCTTACCTCTTTGCGTCTGAATTAGTGTTGAAAGTGGTGTAATCTGTCGATACACAGAGCTTTCATTAGGCTTTATAGTCTGCTGCTTCTTGACACTTTTTTCCTCCCTAATTGGAGCTGTATCTGTTGCTTTGATAGAATCCAAAAAGGCAAGCGATTCTTCTGCCTTCTGCCTCCGATAGCTATCATAAATGCCTTTCCTTTCAACGGCTCGGTTGTTGCTCTTCTTTTGTTTACCTTGCTTCTTGGCTTTAGTTTTGACTTTGGTCTTTGCTTTGGGCGTTGCAATTGGTGCTGTAGCTTTTGTTGGAGTTGGAGCTGGCTTTTTTGCTATCAGAATTGGTGTTGCCAAATCCTGTTTGCTACAGACAGCAACATTCTCGACCACAAGCCTTGCTCTCTCCACTTTGAAAGAGACCATGCAACGCAATATCTGCCCCTCTGCATATAAAGCCTTTGCAATGGCTTTGTATTCCTTCTCATCGGCATCAATCAGCAAGTATTCATAGTCGCCAAACTTTTCTTCTACGCTTTTTATCAGCAACTTGAATTTGCCCGAGGTGCCAATACGGAAAGGACTATCTGGATGTATGATGGTGTTTGCAGTCATGGTCTTATTATAATAGGATTAGTTCTTGTATGTTATGGTCGTATGCCACTTGTTTGCCCTCAATGATGTAATGAATGGCTTGGTCGATGATGGGGAACGGTACGATGTACCACTCTTTAGGTTTGGCCAGTCCAGCATTTACTTGAAACTGAACCGAATCAAATAGTTTGTGTATCAGATTCTCAAAAGTGGAAGCCTTGATGTTGGCCACTTGGTAGGTCTTTACTATCTGGACTTTTGCAAAAAGATAGGTGGATTCATTCTCGGCATTGGCTACGCGCTGCTCAACAGTTTGGCGAGTGAAACCTATCTTGTATAGTTCTTTAATGCCAGCAATTTCAGGGTCGGTGGAAAGCGAGCGAAGTATGTATATCCATCCGCTGACAACGTCGTTTTCGTCTGGCGTGAAGTGTTTGACGAGATAATCAGGCTCAACATCGCTATAGTCAACCACGGTGTAACCTTCCGTGTATAATGATTTGACAAGGGTTTGTTGATAGACATTGTTTTCGGTGCCGTTCTCAAAGATGCATCGGGTTCGGTCGTCGGCACGGCCACGGGAATCGCGACGCTTTGCGTGTTTGTTTAGGTGCGCAAGATACAACAGCATATTGCCTACAACAAAGTATCGGCCTTCAACAAGGTGAGCTTCTTTGAAGCGAATAAGACGGCATCGGCCATCATCCAGTTTTTGATGGATGACTTGAAAACCTTCCTCAAAATCAGCAAAATCCTTGCATTCAGTGCGTTTTGCAATTGACTCGGCTTCAGCCCGTTCTTGCATCTTCTTTTGCATGTAGTCGGGAATGTCGAACAAACCACTACTTTCGGCTGTGACATCATCAAATAAGGGGTCATTAAGAATGTCCTCCAACTCATCATGTAGGTCGGGCTCTTGCGAAGGAAATATAGATTTAAGGGGAACAGACTCTACAATAGCACTTTCTTCAATGACTTGGGGCAAGTGTGCATCGGAAAGAAGGCCGTAGGTGTCAACACTTTGGCAAATGCGGCGTTTGGATTCATCGGCACGGATACTGCGGAGTGTGCGAAAGAGCTTCAGCTCTTCGAGTGTTTCAGCGTTTTCCGATGGTTCCCTTCCTTCAGCATCCACGAAATCCAACACCTCGATGAAAGAGTTCACAAGGCGGTCGGACGATGTGGTTTGTCGCTTGATAGGTTTCACATCGTCAAAAAAAGGCTCGGTTAATATGTCCTGCAATTCTGCATCCCAATCTCTCATAGGTTATTTTGTAGATAATTGTTGCTGCTTCTGTTTGCGTAGAAAAGCGATAGCGATGGCAATACGTTTTGCCAACGGGTCTGGGTCTTTAGTAGAGGGCAAAGCCCCACTATGTTCTTCCCTGTACTTGGGTAGATAATTTTTGTAGAGTATGATAGCTTCTTCTTTGGTCATGTCTTCGCGTTGGGCATCGATAGTGTCTTGAATAGTGCGAAGGATTTCTGGAGTAAGCGACTTTGAAAGAATCTCGTATGCACGTTGGAAGGGATTAATGCTGTCAATGAGGTTGATGCTGAGTTTGTCAAGGTCAATGAATTGACTGGCAACCTTCAGGAACTTGCTGCCATCGTCCCTTGTCACAATCTCTGCGCCCTGCAATGTGGTGGACAGCACCACATGCTGGCGCAGTTGTTCCTGCTCATCGGGGGTTAGGTCTGGATAGCGTTCCTCAATAATCTTGGGAATAAGCGACTGGGTGATGACTTCTCCAATTTGGCTTCCTGCTAGGGCTTGCTTGATGATGTCGCTGGAATAGAGCGTTGCTTTGAGTTCGGTGAGGTCGTTTTCGATGATGGACTGCACTCTGTCAGTAGTCTTTTTGAGACCTTTCACTCGGATAGTCTTGTCACCATCATCACGGTCATCCTCGTCATCTTTTTCAGGTGCCGTGCGGAAATTCCATTCGGGCTGCATCACCTGTTCCATCAGGAGTGAGGCGGTGATTGCCTTTAGCATATCGTTGACTGCCGTCTTCACATCGTCTTCTGCCGCCGTAGGGCAAGGGATGAGGTTAGTGAATTGGGCATGGGTCTTTCCTTCACAATCACGGGTGCAGCGACCAATAATCTGAACCACTTCGGTGAGGGATGCACGGATACCGATAGTCAGGCAACATTCGCACCACTGCCAATCGAAGCCCTCTTTGGCGGTACCAAGAGCAATGAGAATATCAAGGGCATCGGCACTATCCATTCTGTTAAGGTAGGCTTGAAGAGCATCTCGCTGACGAGGCTCGTCTTCAACGAGGTCTCCTACTTTGAGAATACGTCCATCAGACGTTTTGACCATTTTGATATAATGCTCTGCATCTTCACCTATGACGGTACCGATGCAAGAAATGATGTCGGCTACTTGGTCGTATTTGCGAGTATAGGAGGAACGAGAATTGACGTTCGGGATATGGATAAGCGTTTTCTTGGATGTGTCGAGCGTCAGCGGAATGGCCGTAATGTATTTGCCTTGATAGAATTGGTATCCTATGCCCAAACTCTTCAAGTGCTTGTAGCCATTGAGCTGCTGGTAATAGTTATAGGTGATGGTGGGCTGGAATTTTGCTTCGTCTTCAGGACGCATCACAGGCACAGCGTCGCCACGGAAATAGGAGCCAGTCATTGCCATGATGTGAGCGTTGCTCCCTGCCATAATGGTGCGTATGGCTGTGCCCAAGTTGTTCATCTCGTCGGCTGAGGTATGATGAAATTCGTCGATGCCGATGAACGTGTCATTCAGCAATGAAATCTCCAAATCCTTAAGCGCATTGCGGAAAGTGGAATGGGTGCAAACAAGGACGGTGGCGTTGCTGGTGAGAAAGTCGATGAACTTTTGGCGCAGTCCGCTTTCCTTAAGACCAGGAGCGCAGAGATTATAACCTTCACTGACCTTCCAGTCCGCAAAGAAACCATAGGGTTTGAGTTCCGTATCGTTGAAGGAACGAGCGATGGTCTTTTCGGGAACAGCCACAATGACACGCTTGATGCCTTGATGCTTTAGCTTATCGAGGGCGACAAACATCAATGCACGGCTTTTACCGGACGCTGGCGGTGCTTTGACAAGCAAATATTGACGGTTGCGCGCTTGATAGACAATGCGCTGCATTTCACGCATTCCGAGAGCATCGGTATTGGAGGATGCTCCAGTTTGCCCATATTGTATTTGAACTAAGTTCTCCATAAGGTTGATTTGTCGGTTGTAACTTTGATGTACTGCTTGAAGAGGAATTCCAAGCGTTCCTCATCGGATTCAAAGGGCTTTTCACGATAGCAACGCTCAACAGCCAAGTCAAGGGCATGGTGAGCGGCACGAAGGTCATCAGGGAAATTCTCGGGGTTGTACATGTCGCCAAGGGTCATTTCTGTATGTTCTGCTCTAACCAATAGTATTTCCTTGGCAAGTCCTTCAATACTTGTTTTTTGGTTCGAAGATAACTTTGGGAAAGGGAATGTGTTATAACACAATGTGGCTGAATAACGATAATCGTTTTTGAGTTTCCCGCCAATCGAATGACTCCAAACATTATGGATTTTTGACATTAGTATTCCAAGAAGCCAATAATTCTCTCCATAGAGGGCAAATGCGGAATCAGAAATAACACAGTTTTCATCAACAATGCCCATTGGAATATATTCACGCCTTTCAGAAGAAACACGAGGAATGATGATTGCTTGACAATCTCTTTCAAAATGTTCTCTGAATTGATGAGCACGTTCGGCCAAATCATCCACACCTTGTTGCAAGCGAAATTTTCGGGTTGCCTCTATTCTTTGAGCAATGGGAGGAATAGCAAGAGCTTCATCCAAATATGCATCATCTATCCAAAGGCAATACCGCACAAATCCTTTTTGGAATTCTTGGGAGCCAACCAATTTCTTTATGAGTTTAGAAGATTGAGGATACTTTTCTATTAGTTCATCTTTCTCTTCAACAGATAAAATAAGATTGCCTTGGTCATATGCCATACAACCAAAAGAAGCTTTGGGTAAACCTAAAGGTACTTGATAGTTTTTGTCAACAATAATATTATCTCCAACAGCAAGGTATGGATTAATGTTGTCAACCTTGAGTTCTTGTCCTGTAAACTGATTAAAGTATCTTCGTGTTCCTTTATAGTCATTGGCGACACCGATTATCTCGCATATTACAGCGGCATTATTTTTCGCATTATTTGACCATTTAAACGAAGTGTATGCAAAACTTATGGTCAGGCCAAGGTTAAAAATCGGTCTCCAAAGCATACCGACTTGCTCTCCTTGAGAGATAGAATTTGTGGTCACAAAGGCATATCGTGCTTTTGTCCCTCTTATATATTTTGCTCCTTTCCAAAACCAACCTGCAATATAGTCAAGACCTCTGCTATCTCTAAGTTCAGACAATGCTATATCCATGTCTTTCTTTTGAGATTCGTTTTGGAGCTTACTGCCCAAATACGGCGGATTTCCCATAACATACACTTCTTCATCCTTTGTGTGCGGACAAACGGTGTTCCAATCGATAGTGCAAGCGTTTCCGCAAACAATGTGACCGCTGGCACGAAGTGGCAGCGGGTTGGGGGCTGTGCCCAACTCCTCACGGAACTTGTTGTTCATTTGATGCTCTGCCAGCCATAGGGAGAGTTTGGCAGTATCGCAAGCATATTCGTCAATCTCAATGCCGTAGAACTGGGTGAGTTGGATGTTGGGGAACGGGATGGCCGTTGCTTGAAGCTCAAACAGGCGCTTCCAAATCTCAATCTCCAGTTCACGCACTCGCTTATAAGAAATAATGAGGAAGTTGCCCGAGCCACAAGCGGGATCGAAAAACTTTATCTTGCCCATCCTGACCAGTAGCGCATTGAGGGCTTTAGCATCATTGCGGCAGCGGAGATATTCCGCGACGAGGTCGTCCAAGAAAAGAGGTTGGATTACCTTCATAATATTTGGCACCGAAGTATAGTGGATGCCAAGTTCGGCACGGTCTTCAGGTGTCACGATGGCTTGTGTCATCGAGCCGAAGATGTCGGGGTTGATTTCGCTCCATTGGAACTTGCCACACTGAATCATCAACAGACGTGCACGACGGCTCAGTTGAGGAATGGCGTAACGCTCGTTAAACAAACCTCCATTGACGTATGGGAAGTCGGAAATGATTTTGTTGGTTTGTTGCTCGCGCAGATTCTTGTCGTTAGTGGAAAGAATGACAAAAATACGGTCAATAAACTCGGCAAGGTCGGAGCCGTCGATGGCGGTATTGTTCTCAATGGCTTTGGTGAACTGGTCTTGCTTGAATAGGCCAGTGTCTTCGGCGAAGAAACAGAAAAGGAGCCGAGACATGAAGACATTGATACAATGCGAAACTTCTGGGTCGCGGAAGTCGTTGTAGCGGCAAATGTCATCATAGAGCTTTGCCATGAGTTCTGCGGTTTTGACATCAGCCTCGGCTTCCTCATAGTTGCGGAATTTCTCAATGCCAGCCAAGGGCTTGAAGAACTCAAAATCGCGCCAGAGGGTTTCCAACGAACCTTCGTAGAAATCTTCATCCTTTGGGTCGTAGGCAATAAGCGACGTTCCGTCGCAGGTAATGTAAAGACGCGGATTGTGACGGGTGATGGAAGCGTTATTTCTGAGTGCTTGGAGGGTTGCCAAAGGTTCGGAGCCTTTGTTGAAAGGGCAATAAACAAACTTGTCCTTAATGAGGATGGTATTGGGGTCACGGGACTTGTTGTCGCGCCCATCCCGCACACGCTGGAGCGATGCGTCGCCATAGCCACAGAAGATTCGAAGAAGCTCATAGGGTAGATTATCTGCATTCAGATTGTCGGCAATGGCTTCGAGTGCTTCTTGTGCGGTTATATGTGAGAAATTCTGTTTTTTTGCCATAAAAGCCCCCCTCAAAGGTGCGCATCTGCAATCCTTTGGGAAGGACGTATAAAAGGAACCGCGAGCTTCTTGTTTGAAGTCGAGGTTCTGGACTACCTATCATCACTAACAAGAAAGCCCGCAGTCCATACTGCGAGCGTTCCTTGCTTTCTCGAGTGATGATATCGAATTGTCCAGATTGCGACTTCACAAAGAAAAGCAAAAACGCTTTATATCAATATGTTATTTAATCAGTTGTATCTCTATGTATTCTCTTCTTTTCGGGATTATGAGGGCAAAGATAGGCAAAAAATCAATTATTCGGGAAATAAAGATTACAAAAATCCCATGCGCCGCAGGGGCACATGGGATGAGGAAATAAATCGTAAGGTTGCACAAACACTATTAGCTCATGAGGCCGTAATCCTTGCAGATGTAAAAGAATGTGCCGATGGAATAATCTCTGATGGTTTGCAGAAGATTATCAAATTTCTTGTCCGCATCAGCAGTGTCATATTTCGGCCACGCTCTGCTGACCATGTGGAAAGCCTCTCTTCCATCCTCGCCTAAACTTGCGAGCGAAGAACCGACCTTGAGCCAGTTTTGATAACCTTCTGTTATATCCAATCCGCAATCCTGAATCTGGCGGCATAGGTCATAGACTTTCCTAACAGTTTCTTCGCTGTCATCATAAGAATAATGTTTGATTGGTGGCTGAAGTTTCTGCTGCGTGTAGATGTATTCCTTCGCATTCTCGTTAATGTGAGGGAATGGGTCGAGGCTGATAGTACGAGGACGGGTGATGTCCTTGCAATTATCGTCAATCGCAATCCCCATGCCTTTGAAATCGCTTTTAAGGGCATAGAAGTGTTCCTTGTGTTTGTCGGGGTATGCGATGGGCATGATACAAAACAATCCCTTGCCACCTACAGACAATCCGATATAGGCCATTTCTTGAAACTCGGCAAGCTGCTGCTTGGTCTGCTCAGCATCCATGGTGGGATTGTCCTTTGCGTCGATGTCGATGCAGATTAGTCCAGAATGTTTGATAAGGTGTTGCTGGTTACGGTAGGAAAACAATCCGCTTATCGTTGCCATAGGCAACAACGACTTCAACCTTTTGCGTTCTTCCGTGTCCTCTACGCTCCGCAAATACTCTATTTCCCTTCTGTGTTTTTCTGAAAAGAGGAATCGGCGTAGTGTAACCACCGCACCGAGGGTGTCTGTTTGGTTGCGGTAGATTGATATTTCTTTGTCGAATAAACCGTTCATTGTAGTTGCTTTTTTTATTGTGTTGTAATATGTAATAACCACTACAAACAAATGATTATCAGTTTATTATCTTTATTACAGCCTATTACAAAGACTTTTGTTTCTGCTGTAATAACTTGTAATAATACAATTTACTGAATATCAGTAAATTTGCAAGGTTATTACATATTACAAACACTTGCGTTTTTTATCGTTTTCCACTCAATGCCATACTAATCGTAGGTTGACTCAAATGTTCGAAGCATTCTGCAAGTCGGTTTTGGAAACCTTGCTTCAGTCCAAACCTTTCATCGACAAGTCTGATAAGTTCAGAGTTAGAAGCCGTTAGTTTCCTCATAGGCTTAGAGATAAGGTCATAGACTTTCAGGGCGCAATGCTCGAAATAATCCATGCACTCAATGGAATAGCGCATATCCTGCTCGGTAACTACACTTTGACCGTGCATATTCAGAACTGCAACAGTCAAGGCAAAACGCAAGGCATTGATGCGCAACTTTCCATAGATGCCGCTTTTCTCACTGTCATCTCTAACATTAAATCCTTGCGTTTCGGTCTTGTTGCAGTAGGATAAGTAGAGGTTGCTTGCCTCCTTATCAAGGCTGTATTCTGTTGGCGACAGTCTAAGCAAAGCATTGATATAGTTCTTCCAATCTTCCTCTGTGTTTTTGCTGATGTTGTTTTCCACATAATTTGTTGGCTCGGTCTTTGGTTCTGGCCAAGTCCACAAAAAACGCTGGAAAAGCCCATTCCCTCTGAAATCAGGCTTCTGAAAAGCCATGCTTAGCTTGTCGGGTTGGATGCCGCCTAGGATGTTGAGAAGTGGCTCCTCTACATCAACATCTTCTTGGGTCTTTCGTATTGCCGAAAAAGAAGTGTTGTCGTAGATGGACAACAGATGGCTCACGAAACCACTATTGTTGTATCGTCCGACATCATCGAAAGCTCCTTTTAACTCGTCACGGAAAAGGCACATCCCTTTGTCGTTTTCAGACAATGATTCATACAGCTTCTCAGGGGTGAAATCATCAACAAGCTTCCTTTTTCGATAGGGCTTGCGGCCATGCTCACCGTTCTCAGTGTATTCTGATAGTTCTCGTTGGTAATCGCTTCCAAGCTGCTTATCATAGTCTCTAATGGGTTTCATAAGCCATTTCATGCAGTGGGTTTTGTGGTCGGTCGTGTGTCCAACCAACACGTTCCAAAGATTTGGATAATTAACGTAGTTTCCCCATCGAAGCACTGCTGATTTCCCTATTGCTGTTGCCACAGCGGAAATCATGGCCGTAATAGCAAAGTCGAGCGGACACAGGAATCCGTCAGACGCTTCTGAGGCTATTTTTATTAGGCCTTGGGGCAATCCCCATGTTGGCAAGGTGTGTTCCTTATGAATGGATTTGCTCATGATAGCAGGGAGAATAATTCCATCACATTGTTTTTTTTGCGGCTGAATGCTAATATATTTGGAACTATTTTGTATATTTGCAGTGTCTTGTTGGGCGACTGCGTTAGTGGTCGCTTTTTTCATTAGAGACCTCCTTTCTTTGAATAGTTATCGTTAAGGAGTCTTTCGACATCCTGACGGCGGTAGTAAATCTTGTAATTGATGCGCGAGTACGGCAAGGTGCCGTTTGAGCGCAGTGTTTGAAGGGTGCGAGGACTGATGTGCAATGCTTGCATAACATCCTGATTGTCGATCCAGTCATCGAGGCCGATGTTGTTGCTGTCGGACTTTGGGTTGTTGGCTTCCAAGAATGCTTGCACATAGGGGCAAAGGCGGATAGTCCGCTCGATGTGGTCGTTGGGGTTTGCGGCCAATTCGGTGATATTTTGGCCAACGGTCTTCAAGTCTTTCATACTTGGCCTCCTTTCTTCATGAAAGTCTGCACATACCAGTCTAAAAAGGTTGTGAAGTCGTGGGCGAGGTAATAAATGCCGCCAGCCTTCTCCACTTGTTGCTGGTATAAGCGTTGAGCATCACTCTGCCTATCCTTGCCAATCTTTACTTCTATCTTCACGGATAGCCCGGCGATGGTAGCGGAGATATCGGCGCTGCCGACAGTTCCGCCACCTCTGCGCCATTGTACGCTGCCGATGGTGTGGTTGTGTCCTAATGTGTCAGTGACTTGTCGTCGTCGGTCAATGGGTATGCCCATGGTGTTTATTCGTTCTGCTTGCCAGCCTCTATATTTTAGGTAGCCAATGATGCACCTCGTCAGGCCACTGGCGGTGTCGTCGCGGTGTTTCCTGCCTGTCACCAGTTCCAACTGCCTCACTGCTTCGGGCTTGTGGTATGGTGGTTTACGCGGCCTACGTTCTTTCCTCGGTGGCTTGTTGAGCATGGAATCAAGTTCATTCCAATCCATCGGGTCGGGGTCGGGTTCACTTTTGGAGGCCATGATGATGGACAACAAAAGGGTCTTGGGTGACTTAGCAACGCCTTTATACAGATTCTTTTCTACGGAGGCTTTGCAGAGCGCGGGGGTGATGGCTATAAACATCATAATAAGCCTCCTTCCCTGTGCAAAATGCGGTCAATGTCGCTTTGCTTGTAGCGGGGCTTGTCGCCAACATAGACCTTTTTCAAGTAACCTTCATTATGCCACCTCCAGAGTGTTGAGAGGTTTACTCCGAGCTGCTCTGCGGCTTCTTTGGGTTTAATCAATTGGTCGGCTTTGGCTTCCTTTTTCTTGTTTTCATAGAAGCGTTGCATACGGGCATCAACTATATTGTTGATGATTTCTTCTAAGTCGTCCTTCCCTACGACATACTGGGTTTGCAATGTTTTAGGCTCTAACATATAGCATTATGTGTTAGGGGGTTCGCCCGATGCAATATGCATCGTGACGGCTCATCGGTTTTTCCCGACTTGCATCAGCGAAATTATAGGTTTATTTCGAGTGTGAAATTCGTGGATTCGTGGAGATGCAAAAAAAATAACCAAATGAATATATTGAAATTCAGTTGGTTATAATCATTGAAGAAAAAAAATTAGCGAGGATTCGTGGAGGCTCGTGGAAACTATTGCACAGAATCGTTTTTTGGACAGATTTTTTCAAAACTATCGAGCCATTTCTCATGATATTTCCCAATTTCCTTAGGAGAAACTTTATCTATTCGATCTTCTGTTTCCCCCATACTTGCCGCAACTTTCTTCGCCCATTCTTCAGGAAACCATGTCTTGATGTGTTTAACAATCAATAAGAATCTATTTTGATTCCTGTTAGCCTTTGCCACAGAATACATTGTGCTTAAATTTGCGTGAGAAATAGACAATATAAAATCAGTATAATCTATGTTTTCAATTATTTTGTCCTTTTTTGCATTTTGCTCACTCATAAAACTATATAATTTATATGAATAAGCATTGAAACCATCGGAAATCGGCTTAAAAACCTTTTCCTTTCCATTATTTGAAATAACATTTCCATAGCGCGCTGATGCCCATTTATTGAAAGCATCCATCAAACTCTTGAAATCTACATCATTCAGTCTGCAGAATGGGTGCGCAGGGTAGCCATGGCAATCGCAATCATACAATCCAGGCTTTGCATTAGCATCAAGCGGTATGAAATTCCTAGCACGGAACGGTTTGTGGTCTTTCTCGTTTTCGTTCGTTATCGTTTGTAAACATAGTGTCAACTGACGCTTGACAATTTCAGTATCAAATGATTGTTCCTTAGCTTCAGAGAAGCTTTGATACCATCGCTCGGCGTGTTCCATGACCAATTGGCGTTCTGTCATACTATGGAATTGCAAATGTTCCATATTTTGCCTAAACGAATCATAAACCTCTTGAGCCACCGTTTTCTTGTCGGTAGGGTTAATGTAGATATAGTAAACCTCAAAAGGGTTGGCGGAATCCCCATAAACCATCTTGATTTGCTCCATGTCTTCCTCGGTTGGAGAATATCCTCCGTTAATGAAGGAAAGAGGAACTACAATCCTACCCAAAGACCAATCAAGCACTTGATTCAAGTGAGACTCCATATCGCGGTGGCCTGATACCGAAATCAATCGGTATTCATCCCATCGAAATGCTACAGGAGCGGGCTCTTCTTTGAAGACGAAGTAAAGATACGGTTCCTTTTCTCTTAAAAAACACATATATCCATGATAAAGTTTTGCGTAGTAATTTTCCTTGCTTTCATCGAACTTAAACAATACCTCACTATCCTTATATGCTTGTCGTTCTTCTTTGAAATGCTCGTTGAGAAACTCTTTTTCAAGTCGTTTGGCATCTCTGATAAGGCTGATGTCATCATTGTGTTTCTTGCGATACCTCTCCAAGCACCTATTATAATAATAGGTGTAGAACGGCGTGTAAATATCTCCCTCGCCTTTTGGCTCGTTGTTGATGCAGTAGCCAATGAAATGAGAAGCGATGACGGGGGAATTCTGGAAGTCCTCTTCAGAGGCACAACCATTGACTATCTCCGTGAATTTCCATGAATAGACATCATCGTCAACTGGCCAGATACGGCCATACTTTCCATTATTCCATGTCTGAAAATGCATAATCATAGACCTTACAATGTTGATTCCTCTATTACATTCAAATCTTTGTCGGTTCTATAGCGAGGCTGTCTGAACCCGATGCACATCAAATCGAAGCTGTCTTTAAGCCAGATTCTCGTATAATGGTTGATAGCTTTTGAATCTTTCTCGTGTAAGCCAGTAGTATATAGGTTGATTTGAGCAATTTTGCTCAATTCCTCGCTGGTCTCTCTTGCCGTCTTGCTGCTTGCGCCTTCCCAGAACGGGAAATAATCCAATTCTTTTGTTTCCTTGTTGTAGGAAGAGCATTGACGTGTGATGCCGCATGCTTTAAGTAACTCTTTAATCAAAGCATTGTAACCCAAAGTGCCAGTAAGATTGTTTAGGATTGGGAAATTAAACTTGTACTTTTTCACGATGTCGAGTGCATAACGCATCAATGGACGGTCGGTTTCTTCGTAGGTGTCGCTCTGTTTCTGCGTCTTGCTTTGCATCTTGTGAATGTATGGGATTCCTTCGGAGCTTACGGACAGGTTCAGCATGGTCAACTTGGAAAAATCACCTATTCTATAACCGACATTGCATTGCAGCAGAAATGCGTCCTTGGTTTCTTGCAGGTAAGCAGGGACTTTCGTTTCAAGCACCTTTATGAATTCCTCTTTCATTAGCGGGCGCGGCTTGTCGTATTTTGTGCGCATTGCCTCAGTCCTTCTTCCTCTTGATAGCTTCCAAAAAGGTGACTTGTCAATGTTTGATGCGGCTTCCTCTGCGTTGAAAAAGGCACGGAGTTTCTTCAACTTTGTGGCAACGGTGTTTTGGCTGCGGATTTCCTTCGGAATGTTGCGTTCGCTCATGTCGGTGTATAAACCTCGGTTGTCCTCAACAAATTTATACTCATCGCGAAGGAACGTTCGGAAATCCATGATGTCATCTCCGGTGAACTCGGCAGGAGTTACTTTTAGTTTTTTGTTGATGATAAGGAAACGCTCCAGCTCATGCCAAAGGACTTTGTAATGCTTCCACGTATCCTCGTTTATCACGCCGTCGTTGTGACTATCATTGATGTATTTCTCAAAACGACCCAGAAGGGTCTTGTCCTCGTCGCGGTCAATCTTCTTGATGTCGGGGTGAAGGATGGCATTGACCATCAACTCGAATTGTTCGCCATCGACAATTAAATCATCTTTTTTGATGGTCTGATAGGCTTCTTTGATTGCATCAATTTCAGTCTTGACTTGCATATACAATTCCCTGTCGAACTTATTGTGGCCTTTCTTCACGGTGCCATCAATGTTGATGTGTTCAAGGAATAGTTTTAAGGTTGCGATGTCAATCTTGATGTCGCTTTTGTGGTAGAGGTCAACGCCATTAGGATGCTTAGCGTCCTTGCCTCTCTCGCTGTCTTGCAGCCTGAATCTTAAACGGATTTCTCCCTCCGTTTTTTGGGTTCTGATGAAAATGGTTACTCGTTCCATAGTGCAATAAATTTATCGTAGTGCAAAAATACAAAATTTGCACTATAAAATTGCACTATGGTGAAATAAAATTGCAAAGTAATAGAAAATGTTTTATTTTTGCGGCTTGAAACCCACTTACTTAGGAGGGCATAGTTATTTGACATCACATTGGATTATTGCCCATACAAGTCCTAGTGGGACCACAACAAAAAAGCCACTTACGAGTGGCTTTTTTGTTTCTTAGCTCATCTGTGTGTAATCCCTCGCCAAACCGCCCTGCGAGGTCTCCTTATAAAGCGATGGCAAATCCTTGCCGGTCTCTTTCATCGTCTCCACGACCTTGTCGAATGACACGCGATGGTGACCGTCGGAGAAGGTGGAGTAGATGTTGGAGTCGAGGGCACGGGCAGCAGCGTAGGCATTGCGCTCGATACAAGGTATTTGGACAAGACCGCACACAGGGTCGCAGGTCATGCCCAAATGATGCTCAAGCGCCATTTCTGCTGCATATTCGATTTGGGCCGGACTTCCCCCAAACAATTGGTTGGCAGCAGCGGCAGCCATGGCACAGGCCACACCCACTTCGCCTTGACAGCCCACCTCAGCACCCGAGATGGAGGCGTTGGTACGCACGATGTTGCCTACCAGTCCTGCCGTCACCAAGGCGCGGACGATGCGTTGGTCGGTGAAATCATAACTCTTTGAGAGATGATACAATACGGCTGGCATCACGCCACACGACCCACAGGTCGGTGCTGTGACGATGACACCGCCCGAAGCGTTTTCTTCAGAGACCGCCAAGGCATAGGAATATACCAAGCCACGACTTTTCAAGGTGTGGGTGTAACCTGATGCCTTGATGTGGTAGGTGGCGGCCTTGCGGCTCAAGTTGAGCGGTCCAGGAAGGACACCCTCGGCTTGAAGGCCGCGCTCAACGGCAGCCTTCATTACTTGCCAAACCTTCAGCATGTAGTCCTCAATCTCCTTTTGGTTCTCGTATTCGTACACATATTCCCAATAAGTGCGGCCGGTGCGTTCGCACCAGTTGAGGATGTCGGTCATCTTCGAGAGCGGGTAAACCTCAGGTGACTCATCTAGTTTGCCCTCTTCGGCCAGGTTGCCGCCGCCTATGCTGAACACCTGCCAATCGCCGAGAAGGTTTTTCTCTGCATCGAAGGCCTTGAACAACATGCCGTTAGGGTGGAATGGGAGGATGATTTCCGGCTTCCAAACGATTTCGGTGGGTGCCTGAAGGGTGTCGAGGATTGCCTTGTCGGTCATGTGACCCTTGCCCGTGGCAGCAAGACTGCCGTAGAGCGTCACCTCAAACGAGGCTGCGTTGGGGAAATGGCTATTGAACAGTGAGGCCGCCTTCTGTGGTCCCATGGTGTGGCTGCTCGAAGGGCCAACACCGATCTTATAAATGTCTTTGATGGTTTTCATGGCGCAAAGTTAGGAAAAAAACTTACCTTTGCAGCCAATAATAATG
>JAEEGL011915087.1_pt1 | contig 16632 bp, 19 predicted proteins | sample 9134231 | NCBI WGS metagenome assembly JAEEGL01 (sample SAMN16246548, study PRJNA631951) | gut metagenome | biome: gut microbiome; feature: rumen; material: fiber-attached | host: Bos | place: Iran: Karaj | collected 2018-10 | reverse complement strand
ATTCGTAGCGGAGCACTGTGTGCTCCACTTACCCCAATGCCTTGCTTAAGCTATTCTTTGAAGATATGGAGCACACAGTGCTCCGCTACGAAAAAATGTTAAAATTCAGAAATATTCTCCTCAACAAATTACAATTTATCTCTTTGCTAAATATTTCAATCCTTCTTTAATAATATCTTCTAACGTCATATCCTTCAATTCAAATTTTTTGATAACTCTCTCAATTTCTCGTTTACCATATCCTAAAACTTGAAGTGCTGATATGGCTTCTTCTATCTTTTCATCATTTAATAATTCATTCTCTTCTTCAATACTATTTTCAGATATTGTCTCTTCTTTTAATTTATCCTTTAGTTCTAAAATTATTCTTGCAGCTGTTTTTTTACCTACACCAGGAATTTTTACTAATTTAGCAGTATCATTTGTTATTACAGCCAGTGCAAAACTAGATGGTTCTATATTAGATAGCATAATAATTGCTAATTTTGCACCAACTCCACTAACTGATATTAACAATTCAAACATTCTTAATTCTTCATTTGTTTTAAATCCATATAAACTAATATCATCTTCTCGTACATGATAATGAGTAAAAATTTTAACATCTTTACCTATATCCCCTATTGTATTTATAGTAGAAACTCCCATATAAATTTTATATCCTATTCCCATATTATCTACTACAACATAATTACTAGATTTATATTCTATCTTTCCTTTTATATATGCGTACATTTCGTTCTCCTTACAAACAGATTTTCTCTTCAACGATTATAACATATATAAATTTTTTTTCAAGTTTTTATTTAAATAAATTGTAATTTACATGGGATTTGCTGAAAAATGACCCATTGGGGTCTGTCCCTTTTGGGTCATGCTTAATCTAATTACAATTTACCTTTACATTCCATTATTTTTTTGTTATTATATAAATATATATAATAGAAAGGATACTACCAATGAAAAATTATTATGAAGAATTAGAGGTAAGTCGAAATGCTTCTAAAGAAGTTATAAATAGGGCTTATAAAGTTCTAGCAAAAAAATACCATCCTGATACTACAACAGAAAATAAACAATTTGCAGAAGAACGTTTTAAAAAAATCAGTGAAGCATATGAAATTTTATCAAATGATCAAAAGAGAATAGAATATAATAAAACTTTGCAACCTGAAATAGATTCTGATAAATACAATAAAATTCTTCAAGATAACAGAATCCTTTCAAAGGAATTACAAAATTTAAAAAATCAATTAGATAGTATTAACGCACAAAGAAAAACATATTCTACACCTCCTAATTCAAACAATTCAAATTCCTCTAGAGTATCAAATACTTATAATAATACTAATCAAAATACATATTATACTCAACCTAATTATAATCAAAACAACAATTATTATCCACCTAAACAAACTGTTTATAGAAAGCAATATTCATTTTTAGACGAAATAAAATACAAATTAAAAGAACTAGGAAAAAAAATTTTTGCAATTATAATGACAATTTTGATTGTAATATCTGCTTTAGGTATTTTATATATAATTCCTTCTACAAGAAATTTTTTAATCAACGATTTGCATTTTAATATTTTATTTTCCATATTTAAATAAATTGAATAAAAACAATCTTATAGGTTAAATTATACCAGTAGTATAATTTAACCTATAGCTTTCTGTGAAACCTTATTTTCTAATGCTATATTTTATATAGAGGAAGAAAGGAAAGGTGGTAAAATGTCTTTAGACTATTCAATTATCGGTGAAAGATTAAAAGATGCTAGAATAAAAAAAGGCTTTACTCAAGAACAACTCGCTGAAGAAATTGATGTTTCTGTTGCTTTTCTTAGTAGAGTAGAACGTGGTGATACAAAAATAAATCTATCAAGGTTAAGCCAAGTTTGTGAATTACTTGATATTAGTAATGGTTATATTTTAGATGGAAGTAGCAATACTTCTAAAGATTATTTAAATCATGAATTTCATAATTTATTAAAAAGTTGTCCACCAGAAAAAATCAGATTAATTTACGATATTTCAAAAATAATTGCAAAAAGCTAAAGATATCAAGATGTCAATATTAACCTCTTGATATCTACCCCTTTTGGGTCTAATTAGGCTATTTTAATTCTTTTACCATTAAATCTGCAAATACTCCATAACCACAAGTTGGATCTGAAACCAATACATGCGTTAAGGCTCCAACTAATTTTCCATTTTGAATTATTGGTGATCCACTCATCCCTTGTATTATTCCACCTGTTTTTTCTAATAATTTCTTATCTGTTATTTTTAAAATCATACTCTTATTATTTTTATTGTTATTTTTAAATATCTTTTGTATATTTACAGAATATTCATTTACCATACCATTATCTAACATACATCTTATTTTTGCACTACCTTCTTTTATTTCATCTCTTAAAGCTATATCAACTTTATCTGATTTATCTAATTCAAGTTCATCTATTTTTTTTAGGTATCCATACACTCCAAATCCTGTATTTTCATATATATTTCCTATTGTAGTACTATTTTCAATACTTCCCTCTATTTTCCCAGGAAGATTTTTTTTACCTTTTTGAATATTTTTTATTTTACTTGTAACGAATTCACCATATGATATATTTACCATCTCACCTGTATCCACATCTTGTATTCCATGTCCTAATGATACTATACTCTTAGTTTTCAAATCGTAAAATGTTAATGTTCCTATTCCTGCTGAACCATCTCTAACCCATAATCCAAGTTTATAAGTATTGTTTCCTGTTCTTATAGGAGTAATTGTATTTATTATTTCCTTACCATTTTTTAAATATGTTACATTAATTTTTTTATTTTTACTTTTGCTAATACACTCTATAAGCTTTTTCGTTGAATCTATTTCTTCATTATTTATTTTTATTATACTATCTCCCTGCTCAATCCCTGCCTCTTCATATGGCTTATATATCTTTTTATCTTCTCCCTCTATCTCATTTGTTCCAACAACTAATACTCCTTTTGTATATAGCTTTAATCCAATAATGTTTCCCAATGGAATAACCTTCCTATTTTCAATTTCATCAACAGTTACAGTTTTTAAATTTATACCTAGCAAGGATAAATTGTACTTTTTCTCTTTTGATACCTTATTTCTAAAAGATTTTTCTATATTTGTTGATGTTTCTAAAGTCTGTTGTTCGTTATCTTTATTTATTTGTTTTATCTTAATTCCCGCTACGGTATCTAACATTAGTTCACTTCCATTAAACAATATAATACTATCCGGTATGGAATTAATATTTACAATATATGCTAAAATTAACAATAAAAAAATAATTACTATTATAACTATTAAAATTTTTTTTGAATAAAAAAACATGAATATCCTTCTTTCTTATTTTAAGGATATCCATGTTTTTAAATTTATATACATTATTGATATCTTATATTTAATCTATCTGACAGTTTTGTTGTATTCTTTCTAACTCTTGCTACTGCTAAAAAATATGCCCTTCTCCATTCAGGAACACCACTTCCAAGCATATAATCATATAATTTTGATCCTATATATGTATGTCCTCCATTTATGCAATCATAACATGCTGTTTCGTCATGCTTATAATAGTATACCTCTTCTGTTTTGTCTAAATTTCCATCTTTATATACTTCTACCTTTGTTTTTTCAAAATCTCCTATTTTATATCCCACTAAATGATCTAAATTTTTTGCACTTGTACACCCAATGCTATGATATTCGTTTCCATCAGAATAATATATTAAATATGGATTTACGTATTCATTATTATTAGTACTATTTAAAATACAATAACTATTATATTTTTTAAATCCTAAATTCATTCCTTGAACAAAAGATATTACTGAAATATTACTATATATCTTTTTCCAATCTTCTTCAGAAAATATCGGCATTTTATAGGAATTTCCTGATTTATTTTTATATGCTGTAATAGATGAATTTAAAATACTTTGAATTTTCTCTCTTATTATTTTTCTCTTGTGCTGTTCAAAATTAGAATCACTCAGTTCTGGATCTTCTCCTTTATTATTTCCAACTTTTAAATATGGAGCTTTATCTATCAAATTTATTTGAACCCAATTAGAAAATCTAATGGTTTCATTATAATAATTTATTGCATCTGAATTTGCTGATCCATCTTTCTCTTCCTTTTCGACAATTTTTTTATTATTTGAATCATACTCTTTGTATTTTAAATTTTCTTTACTATATAATGTTAAATTACCATTTTTCAAGCCAAAATTTGGACCAATTGGAGCACCAGTATTGAATTTAGTGAAATCTGTTAAATAACCTGCTTTTGTTATATATTTTCCATTAAAGGTTCCTGAAACTGCAATATAATTATCTAAACTATATCTTATTACAATATCAGAATCTGGAAGTATTTCTGAATAATAAACATAATTTCTTAATTCATGCTTATATCCATCTTTTGTATTATATGGTGAATACATATAAAAACCATCATACATTCCAAAAACCATTGCTGGTATATATTCCTCTATAGAACTATTACCATATAACCCCAGATTACAAGTTGTACTTAAACTATTTTCAAATGTCTTTACAGATGATTTTATAATATCTCTCTTGGATTCAGGGTTATTTGAATAATTATCACTATTTGTATTTATTTCAAATGAAAAAACTGCATCATGAGTAGCTTTTATTATACCCGAATTATACATATTCTGTTTTTCAATAGTTTTCAATTCATATCCAATATATGATGAAAGAACTAATGAAACTGGTAATACTATTATGATAAAAATTATAGTTAAACTTTGTAATTTCATTGGTATTTCCCTTCTAAAATAGAGAACATATTTTAAATTATGTTCTCTATTTTTACTATAAATCAATCTGTTTTTACTAGTAATCCAACCTATAAATTGGAAAGAGAATTATTATATAGCAAGGCAAACGAAATTTTAATGAATGTGGCATACTCATTGTACGTTGATTTCATAAAAATTGAAGTTTAACGAAGCTAGATGATGATTATCTTTTCAATTTTAATATCCTGTGGTTACTACAACAGCACTGCCACTTGCAGCTATTACATAAGACTCATTACCTGTAATTCCATATAATACATTTTTAATCATTTGTGAAATTGTACGATTATTATTCTTTACAGAAACTTTGATGTAATCTCCTTCTTTTAAAGAATATTTTCCATTACTTTTTAATATAGTTAATATTTGACTTGTATAAATTGAATAATATGTTGTATCTCCTATTTGTCTATTATCTGTCTTTTTTCCCGGATTAACATCTGCTATACTTATTGTTAATTGTATTTCATAACTATTATTGGTTGATGCTAAAGTTGTTTCTAACTTTTCATAATCATCTTTAGTTAATGTTCCTTTAGCAGAAATATCATTTACAAATGAATCTATTGCAGTTTTTACATACATTTGTGATGTGTCATCATTTCTATCAGCTATCGCAGCAAGAGGAAATATAAACATTAGTATTGCTGCTAAAAATATAGCTATAATTGTTGTTAATGAATCTCCCATTTTTTCTCTCCTTTATTTTATTATTGTAAAACATAAATAATTTCTATTGTAGGCATTTTATATTCTGTTTGCAAATCTGTTTTTTCTTTTTCATTGTTTTCATCAGTAACTTCTAAGTAATCACTTGTATCTATGGTATTAACTATTTCGATAATTTTAGTACTATGTCTAAATTCTTCTAGTAAATTTATTGTATCAGGAGAATAATTATATGTATGTCCGTTCATATGTAAATTCATTTCCTGTTATTAAAGCATTTATATGTCTTATAATACCTGACTCTAAAAAATTTTTATTTTTATCATCTGTTATTTCTGCATACCATGATGCACCAATTCCTGAATTACCACCTGAATCCTTAAAAGCATATAATTTTTCAATAACATCAACTGAAAATCTAGGTTCTATTGTAGTTTTATTTAATTTTACTGTTGTATTATCTTTTATTTTTGTTACTATATCTTCTTTCTCAACTACTGACATACTATTCCACTTTGGGATAACATTACTTTCTGTATTACTGTCAAATCTTGCTATTACATTACCAGATGAACTTATTATTGTTACGCCATATTTTTCTATACTATATCTATATAATGTTGCAATCACATCATCCTTAGATACTATCCTATCCCCCTCACTAGTCATTGTTGGAATTAAATTACTAGAAATGTCTTCAGAACTAGTATATAAAATTCCACCACTAACTTTATCAGACTCTAAATATTTTTGTTTATCTTGAGCAGTAATTACAGCATCTGCAGTATTTTTTGCTTTTGAGAACATAATAAAAGTTGTTGTTATAGCTATTATAAATATTAATACTGCGGCTACCATTTTTAAAGCCTGTACTGCATTTTCCATAATAGCCTCCTATTTTTTTCTTATTGCAATCATTCTTATAGCTCCATCCTCGTAGTGTGTATGCTCGTTATCATTATTTCCTAATACTATATCATACTTTGAATTATTATCATCATTCATTACCTTATTATTTAAAATATTTTTAGCAGCTTGTAAATAATCACTAGATGATGTTCCTGGTTCTCCATCTTTACTATATATAATCTCAATTATATGCATAGAAGGATTTGAATTATTAGCAATAATTAAATTTAATAACGATATTGCTTGACTTTTACTTTTATTTGTTCCTAAATATGATACAAATTTATTATTAAATACCGCAACAGCTGTTGCATCCATTGTAGTTTTTGTAGCTTCTGTTGTTCCACTTGTTGAATTAAATATTTTTAGTCCAACTGCAATTAATAATATTGCTATTAAAACACTGCCTGCTATTAATAATGCTTTCGTTGCATTCTCCATAAGTTAATCCTCCTTTGAAATAATAAATCATTTTAATTTATTTACTATTTATTTTCTTTTGTTTAGCTATAACCACAAGCTAAAATATAAATAGCGTTATTTATACTTTAGCTTATGGTTAAACCATAAGCTTTTATACTAATATGTTGTTAATGATGTCATCATATTAGTAACACTATTTTGTGCAGCTTTTGTTGCATCAGATGTTGAATTACTGATTGTTTTTCCTGCATTACTGGCATCTTTGGTTGCTCCTGATGTTGAATTAAATATTCTCATACCTAATGCTATTATTAATATTACTATTAAAACTGCTGCTGCAATTAACAATGCTTTTGTTGCATTCTCCATAATTAAATCCTCCTTCGTAAAAATATATTTATATAAAAATTAGATTTTTCAATCTAAACTTTAAAAACAATTTAATTGTTTTGTTGAGATATTTGAATATATTTTATTTTTCCACTTTTTATATGATATTGTGTTTGGGTAATTCTAAATTTTGCTGTGTTAAAATTCTTAATAAATTCATTTATCCCTACTTTGTTTATTTTTTCCATTCTATATGTTTTTGTTTTTTCTTGTTCTTCATTTGTTATCATAACTAAATCAATAGTTATACTATTTTCTTCATTTGGTATATAATTCTGATTCTCATCTTTAGGTATATTATAAATATCATTATTGTTACTTGCTTTATTTATTAATGTAATTACATCAGTCCCATATAATTCTTTATTTATATACTGTTCAAATTCTTTATTAGTCTGACTTTGTGCAACTTTTTTTTTTGAATTTGAATATAATACTGTAAAAATACAAGCAATTATTATTAATAATATCGAAATAATAAAAATAAAATTACTTCTCATTTTATTCTCCTCGCATACATTATACTCTTTTATTATTATTATTGCAATAATTTTCGACTGTTTAGTATAAATTTCCTATCTTATTTTAATACTGGTCCTATAAATGATACTTTTGATATATATCCACTGGCATCATATTCTTCTATCTTTATCTGATATGTATTCATTTTTCCTGGATTCGCTGTTCTAACAGCTAAATCTTCTGAAAATTTCGAAGTATCATATCCTGTTGGCACATTTACCTTATATGTATTATTTTGCTGAGCGAAATTACAAATAGTAATTACATCATGTATTGTGAGGTCTTTACCTAAGTATTTAGTAAAATTACTATTAAAGGTTGTTATTTGTTCCGAAGAAATAGCCCCATTATATTGTTTGGAAACTTTGTTAGTACTTTGCAAAACTGATATAAATAACGTTATTATTAAAATTGCAATTAAAACTCCTCCTGCTATAAGTAAGGCTTTTGTTGCATTTTCCATTGTTTTCCTCCTTCAAAATTTGCACAACAAATTTTGTACTCTTTACTTTTTGTTATTATTTTTCACTGATTGTATAATTATTTTGATTCTTAATTAACTACTGTTCCCCTTACTTGTTCAACAAATCTTATTGCTTTTATTCTTCCCGTATTATTATCATATTCTGCCTTTGTACATTTAAAATATCTTCCCTTTAAATCACTTATGGTTTCATCTTCTTTTCCATTAATTATAGATGAAAATAGTATTTGACCCTCTTCAGTATTAGCAAACTCTAAAGTTTGATTTTTATTAACTGTTTTTATCTTTTCCTGTTTTTTTCCACCTACCCACTCATAAATTGTATATTGATATTTCTCTGCAAACTCGATATAAACTTTGAACTCATATTGATTTTGATTTAATGCTCTATTTATTGCTGTTATAACTTCTGTTCCATATACATATTTTCCAAGATATTTAGTATATTCTCTATTATATTCTTCAATTTTAGCAATTTCTTCTTCTGTCATTCTTTGTCTCTGAAAAATACCTATATTTCCATATGTACGAACAAGTAAAGTAATTAAAACAATTGCAATTAAAACTCCTCCTGCTATTAGTAGCGCTTTTGATGCATTTTCCATATTTACCTCCTACATTATTGCACTCGCTTGCATTCCAGAGAATGCACCGCTCATACTTCCTAGTCCTATAACAACTAAAGGTATTATCAAATATCCAACAAATAAACTTATCATAGGTGCAAATCCAATAGCTTTTCCTATAAGTGCTTTTTTTGATATTAGTCTTGCATTTGTTTCTTTTCTTTTTTCTTGATAATAATCTCTTTCTGTGTCTAATTCATCAAAAGCTTCCCTTATTGGTATTTTTTCAACTGCTGACTGTAAACTTTCTACAATTCTTATAAACAGTGGAAAAGTTATATCATTTTTTAATTCTTCTAGTGACTCCCATGCTCCACTTTCATAATTGTTTACACATCTAGTAATAGGTTCTTTAAATATTTTTGCATATCTTTCAAGCCACTCTAAAATAATTTCAACATTTACTCTTTCAATTTTCATTAGCATAACTATTATAGTTTGGAATTGCATTACTTCATCTTCCATTTCCATTTCTCGCATTTTTACTTGGAAGTATAATAACCATATTGGAGACATATATGCAAGATATGAAAAAGCAATTGCTAAAATCAATTCCATCCATTGTAAATACTCATTATCTATTGTTTGTAATTTGGTATAAATTCTATCTACTGCTTTTGTAATTTCTTCTTCTGTGGCCTCTTTGTAATTAGGTGAATTCTTAATAGCTATTTTTAGTTGTTCTTTTGTTGCATGTTTTCCCCTATACTTATCTAAGAATACATTATCATTTTTTACTTCTATTTCTGCTTTTGCTTTTTCATCATCAGTCATCCCAACTATACTACTTCCTGCAGATGTATTTGTATAAACATATTCAATAGCAATAGAATGTATTTTTCCAATAAGCACTATAGTTAAAAAAAATGTTACAACACAAAAAGTTAATCTATTTATGTATAACCATTCCATTTTTAATTTAGATGCTGCCTTTTTTAATAAATTAACAATTTTTCTATAATCCTTTGTTCCTTTTTTTGGAATAAACATATCTACAACTTTTTTTATAAAAGGTATGTCATATAATTTTTTTTGCCAAGGTCTTTCAGAACTTGCTGCTTCAATTGAACCATTATCTTTTACCTTTCTAACAAGTATAAAACAAACAGCAGTTATAATTAGTAAAAGTATCTGAACTATAAATCCTAATTTTCCGTCATAAAATTTAGATGTAAAATCAAAATTTGATACTGACCAATTTCTTACAGCTTGTATAAACAAGCATGGTGCAATAGCTATAAAGGACAAGCTTTGAAATACATAATCTAATTTATCACGCTTTAATATTTCAATTTGCATCTCTTGCGTTATATTATTTATATTCTTTAAATAAAGAGATCCGTCGCTATCTATTCTATCTCCAAATTCTTTAGTCAAATACGAAATTCCAGCAAACTCTTTTAAGTAACTATTAGGTGCAACATCATAGTATTTCTCCAATTCTGTCTCTGGATCATCTGAAATCAATATTTCATATATGCTATCAGCCTGTCTTGAAACTTCCTTTTCGTCATCTTGTGCAACTTGATATATTGCTTCCTCTACCATATTTGTTTCATGATATGCATGTCTAATTTCAGAAAAGAACTCAATTTGTTGTCTTAAAATTTTATTATCTAATTTGTCTACACTTCCACTAATAATTATTTCTGTAATAAAAATCTCAAATATCAACAAAATACACATTAGTAATAAATTCGTATGTGCTACATATATTATTACAAATGTAAGTGGAATAATAATAAGTATTGCTTTTGTTAAATATGATGATGCTTGTTTCCTGGTTAAATATTCATCTTCAACATTTAAAATTTCCAATCTTCTTCTTAATTTTGCTAAATATCTATTGACAAATGGAATTCTTGTATAAAAAACATATAATTGTTGATAAATTATTTCCATGGAAAAAGTATTCTTCTCTGTGCCTTTTTTTAATTCTCTTGCATATTTAAGATCATCTTTATTCATGCTTTTAGATAATAAAAAATACCAAATCATTATTCCCAAAAGTCCAAATCCTGCAATTACAATAATAATGAAAAATAATGAATCACTCATATATGTTTTTCACCTCCTATACTAGAGGTTAGTTATTAGATGTTAGAGGTTAGATTCTAAGGTAATTCTCTATGGTATTTCCCTTTTACTCCAACTTCTAACTTCCAACTTCTAACTTCTAACTTCTAACTTTTGGTTTTCTTCCTCGTTTTTTTTGTGTATTCTCTGCTACAGCAGACATCACTGAAATAGTTTCTTCATTTTTTGGATTGTCCAAATATGTTCCCCAGTTTTCTTCTACAAATTTATCAAAGCCTTCTTGATCTGTTTCATCCATATTTGCTCTCATTTCTTGTAAATTTTTTTCAGAAATTTTATTGGTTAGCACATATCCATCATCGATATATTCCATTATATTGACATATCTGTATGTTTCCCTATCTGTAATTTTAGTAAAATAATTTGTTGCATTATCTAAAAATTTATTAATTTTTCCTTCCAAGGTTTTTTCTTTTCTATGATCATAGGTATAATTATTTTTGCTTTCAATTGGTATACATTCTGTTACTCTTTCTATATAACGTCTACCTCTAAAATCCTTAACCAAATGTATGTCGAAATTTAAGACTTGAATAACTTGTTCCTCAGCTGTTTTTTCATCTTTGAATACACCTGTTCTAAGCATAGAGTTTCTTAGTGCTGTCACTAGGTTTGGGAATGTCTTCGCATGGTGAGTAAATAATGTGAACTTTGAAGCAACCTGTGCAGCTTGTATCATCCAAGATGCTACAGGATCTGTTGCAACCTCACCAATAATATTAACAGAACCATCTGTTTTCTTTTGAACGTCCAAACCTTCTTGTCCAGATATTGTATCTGTCTCTCTAAATGTTAAAATGTTTCTTGTTGGATATATTTTTCTTAAGTGTAACTCAAAAGCCGTCTCTTGAACCCTAATGTTCATTGTTTCATATATATTTTCAATCATACCCATAAGCATTGTTGTTTTACCACAACCTTGCTCTCCGGTAAGTGAAATAATTCTTGCTCCTTTTACAAGGTATTTTAATAAATCTATTGCTTGATCTTTTCCATCGCATGTTATTAATTGCTCCAATGTTGCTCTCTTGACATCAAACTTTCTTACAAAGAACGCCCATGTTTCTGAGAAACTTGGTCTTACAACAACAACACGTGAACCATCTTTCATTTCATTTATTTTATAACCATTTGTATCTGATAATTGTCCTGGGTTATTATATTTATATATATTTTGACAAACTCTTTTTAATTCACTTTCTGTACCAAATGATAAAAATTCCAATCTTATTGATTTACCTTGGAAGAAAATCCATATACTATCACATGCACGAGGCACTCTATTTTCCAATACTTGGTTTAAATAATCTCCATCCGTTTGTGCAACTTGACTTAGGAATGATTCTGGAAGACCAGACACTCCACCTGATACACCATCAATGTTCATATCTCTTACTTCATCAATGCTACTATATCCTTTATAATGTTGATAAATTCTTTGTACTACAACTTGCAATTTATCCTGAAATGATAATTGCATTTGTTCTTTTTCATATATTTCACTAATCTCTTCCTTTGTAATAACATAACAAGGTTTCGTTTCACCTTGAACATATTTTAAGGTAGCTAAATCATATTTTTTTATTATTTGAGTTAATGCTTCATACGCAAATTCTTTTTGATACATATATATCAATATATCAAATTTATCTTGTGCAGTAAGAAGGGATGGAATATCAAATGGAATTGCTTTTGAAATATTTATTTCATTTACTCCATATTCTTGTAATAATAAATCATATATCAAGGTCTTAACATACTTTTTATCATTAACATCTCCATATGTACATCCCTTCAAGGCTTTTTTTAATTCATACTTTTTATTTTTCCTTCTTTTTAATTCCTCTTCAGATAATCCTATATCATATAAGTTAACTTTAGTAATTTCATCTAGTCTTCTTTTTACAAACTCTGTCATTTTATCTATGTTGTATGTTTTTTCATCAACTTCAATTTTTTCGTCAATCTCTGCATTTTGCTTTTTCTGTACAGATTTAAGTATAAAATACATAGTCAATATTATAATTGCAAATATTAATAATATATTAATTAAAAAATTCATGCAGATTTTCCTCCTTTACTTCATTCTCATCTGTAATTCTTGCTGTCGAACTTGTATTCCTTCGACTAGTTTTTTTCCTTCTTTTAATATTTTCATGCTTTCTTCATCACTCTTAACTGTTCTTATTCTTAACAGCAGCTCTGGCAAATTTCCCTCTGAAACTGCTTCAAATAATAATGTATTATATGATATACTATATATAGGTTGTTTTTTCCAAAATGATCTGTTTAAATTCTTTATATTATATTTAGATTTTGAATCATACCTACATATATTCCAAATAATTTTATAATCTTTTATATATTTTTGCATTTCTTTCATTCTAAAACAATTCACAATAGTATTTGTACCTTGCTCTGTATTCAAAACTATTACATTAGAAATATCCAATATTTCTTCTAGATTTTCATACCTGGTTCCTTTTCTCAAATCAACAAATACATAGTCGTAATATTTGGATGCATTTAGTATAATTGTTTTATAACATTCCATTTGCTCATTTACTGATAAATCACTATTTGTAGAAGAATATAAAACCTCTAATCTGTTTTTATATACAATTTTTGTATAATCTTTAATTAGTTCAGGGGTAACTCTATTACTCCTTGCAATTTTCATTAAACCTCTTACACCTGTTTCTAAATTTATTTGTGGTGTTGATATAATATTCTTCAATATTTTTTTATTACTCTGTTGAGCCCCGAAGCATGCTTCAATTGAATTATTGTCTATATCTGCAGAAATTAATAAAATTTTATAATTATGTTCCATAGCCATAGTAGTAGCCGCTACAGATGCTGCTACTGTTTGACCTATTGTTTTTTCATTATTGCTCCAAAATGTTACTATGGACATTTTTATCCTTCCTTTTCTAAATTTTTAATAACTTTTCTTAAGTTTGTTTGATTTATATCAGGTAACATATCTATTATCAAATATTCTAATGTATCTTTATATTGTAAAGATAAATTTTTAATTTTTATTTTATTTATTTTTTGATTTTCAATCATAACTTCCAAATCTTTTGTTTCATATGGAAAATTAATAATCTTTTCATTCCATCCAACTTTATAACCTAATGATATATATTCTAGATAATAACTATCTTCCTCATTTATTTCTGTTGAAAAAATAATTTTTGTCAACTCGATTGGCTGATTTATCATACTTACTGTTTCTAACCCTTTCTTTATAGAATATAATTCGTATGATGTTACAAAATAATTTTTTATTGTATCCTGATTATAAAATTTTTGAAATCCCTGTATTGTATCAATATTTACTAAAGCATAATCATAAATTGTTCTTTTGTTTTCGGTTTGCTCTATATATTTTTCTATGTCATCATATGTTTCAAATCCAATTGCAATGTCTATATCTTCAAATCTAGTTATGTATGTTTTGGTTGGATTTATTACAGGCACAATATATTTTGATTTTTGTTCCATTGTTGTGTCAACTATTATTATTTTTTTTCCATAACCCTTTAGTATTTTTGCAATATAAAGCAGTAAATCAAGTTTGTCAAAAGCACCTATAAATCCAAAATTCATCATTTTTTTCACCTTCAAATCTTATTTAGTCGAATCTAAAACTCCAAAATAAGCTTCTCTAGATTCTCTTAAATTATTAATTTCCTCTTTTATTTTTGTTTCTATGTTTTCTAGTTGTTTTTCTTCATCATACTTGCTCAATGCTGCTCTTATTTTACTATTTCTTAAATTCTTTAGTGCCTCTGTATATCTTCCTTCTGTAATTGATTCTATATTACCTTTAGGATTACTATCAGTTTTTAACTGGCTTTTAATTAATTCTGCAACAGTAGAATTAGGTACATATGTTGGTGTTGCAGCCTCTTGTGAACCTGGATCAGTGTATTTGACAGCATATAATTTTGAACCAGCCATTATATAATATTCTATAATAGCATTACTCATAGTTAGAATTTCTTCTTCATTCATATTTAACCAAACTGTTGTAGCATTAGCATTTTGAACATATTTTTTAGGAATAACTATATAATCACTTCCATCAGGTAATGCTAATCTAATATCTATATAATTTCCAGCAGATAACTGTGATGGTAAACTTATCATATTATATTCTTGTTGTCTTAAATCTTTTGTTAGTTTAGAGTCAACTGTAGTAAGCATATTTGCTGAAAGAACAGTTCCTGGAGTTAAGTCAATTTTTGCGACTGCTGTTCCCTGTATTGTAGATATCGCACCTTCAGGTATAGCACTTGAATTAACAGATTTCGTTATAATATCTGCTGCAGAAATATTTGCACCAGATTTCACTGCTTTATTAAGTATCGCAACAGTTTTCATGGTTTCCCCCTCACTTAAGTCAGTTTCTGTTTTAGTTAAAAAAACATATAATACTACACATAATACTAACCCTATTATTAATCCTATAAATAAACCTATTAATAATGAAACTCTTTTTTGTCTTTGAATTGGATTTGCTCCCATTTTTCAATTCCTCCTTGAATATTAAAATTCTTTCTTTTATACTACACTTATTATTATTTTACAACAACAAAAAATTTTTTTCAACATCTACAGTATCGTTGTAACACAAAAATAATATATATGTAATATTTCTGTAATATTATTTAATATATTTATATATAGCCATGGCCACACCACTTGAATTATTATCTCCTGTAGTATAATTTCCTATATTCATTGATGCTAACGCACTATTCTTCATATTTATTCCAACTCCAGCATTTTCTATCATTCTTTTATCATTTATATTATCTCCAATACAAATAACCTCTTCTTTATCAATACTTAATTTTTTAATTAAAAATTCAATTGCATTCCATTTATCTGTATTTTTATTTGTAATTTCAGTATAAAAATATTCAACATTTGCATCTTCTGTACCTATTCTTATTTTCTTTTTAGACATATGTTCCACATCCAAAACATCAATTCCAGATATTTCTCTCATTTTATTCACAATATTACTAAATATAATTTTATCATTATCACATATAATAATTTTCAATATATTTAAGTCATGTTCTTCTATATATTTATATAAATTACTAACAATTTCAATATTTGTTCTCTTTTCTGACGATTTATAATTATTTTCACTATTAAAAACTTTAACATTATACTCCAATTTTTCTGCAATAATTCCTCTATTGGTATACACATTAACAAACATAGAATTCTCTATACATTTACTAATAACTTCTAAGGCTTTTTCTTTGTCAATATAGCTTTCATATATATTTTTGTCATTTTTTATACTATATACATTAGCTCCATTTCCAGCTATTAAATAGTTTTTTATGCCTAAACTTAAACTTGTTTTTTTTATCGATTGAGGCTCTCTTCCTGAAGCCAATACAACTTCCGTTCCCTTTTCCATTGCATATTTTATGGCCTCTTTATTATTATTATTTATATATTTTACAAACTTCATATTATTTTATTATTTTACTATCTATATTTTTTTTTTTTATCATTTGTACATACTGTTATTATTTTTACTATTTATTTTACTTTCTATTTATTTATTTTTATTTTTTTTTCACTAAATATTATTTTTTTTTTTTTTTTTTTT
>JAEEGL011711893.1_pt1 | contig 16632 bp, 17 predicted proteins | sample 9134231 | NCBI WGS metagenome assembly JAEEGL01 (sample SAMN16246548, study PRJNA631951) | gut metagenome | biome: gut microbiome; feature: rumen; material: fiber-attached | host: Bos | place: Iran: Karaj | collected 2018-10 | reverse complement strand
TGACAGCAGTCTGACCTTTTTCATTCTGTCCACATATTCCTGCAATTTCTTTGTATCGATGTCCATTCCTTTTCTCCGGTGAAGTCCTTATTGGGTTTTCAAAACAAAACCCATTATACCATGAGCCGAGCGCTGTATCAAAGTGTTCGGGCTGGATGGCGTGTTGTATTTCATGCGGCTGTCGGATATACTGACGTTTTTGATCGCAGTATTTTTAATCTTCCAGACATACAAGGAACTTAGAGGTAATCGATTTGTCTATGAATCGCAAGCCAACTGAAGGTGAAAAAAAGCAGACAAAGAATTCGATTCTAAGGAAAAAATATGTGAATCTGATAACAGAATAGAGATATATGCTCCGGCACAGAGTAAGGGCAATGCAGATTTTCGAGATGGAAGACGAATAGAATACCCAGGGTAGAGAAATAAATAGAAATGTGGTAATATACAAAAGGTTTTCACCAATGTATCACCAATTTTTGAAAACGCGGAAGCACTGTAAACACAGGGATTTTCCGGTGTGAAGAAAGCAAATTGGTGACGAAATGGTGACAGACCTTTTGTATTTTTTGTTGAAAACACAGAAAAATCAATACTTTTAGAAGGAGATATATAGAAAATGAAACTAGGAATCGTAGGCTTGCCCAATGTCGGCAAGAGCACACTTTTCAATTCCCTGACCAAGGCGGGAGCAGAGTCCGCAAACTATCCCTTCTGCACCATCGATCCCAACATCGGTGTGGTGGCAGTGCCGGATGAGCGCATTGTGAAGCTGGGTGAGCTGTATCACACCAAGAAGGTGACCCCCGCTGTCATCGAGTTTGTTGATATCGCAGGTCTGGTGAAGGGCGCATCCAAGGGTGAAGGTCTGGGCAACCAGTTCCTCAGCAACATCCGTGAGGTGGATGCGATCCTCCATGTGGTCCGCTGCTTCGAGGATACCAATGTGATCCATGTGGACGGATCCGTGGATCCCATCCGTGACATTGAGACCATCAACCTGGAACTGATCTTTGCTGATATGGAAGTTCTGGAGCGCCGTATCTCCAAGGTGGCGAAAGCCGCACGTATGGACAAGGCAGCTGCCAAGGAAGAGGTATTCGCACGGAAGCTCTATGATCATCTGGAGTCCGGCAAGGCTGCCCGCACGCTGGAGACCGAGGATGAGGACGAGCTGGCATATCGCAAGGAGTACAACCTGCTGACCGACAAGCCCGTCATCTATGCTGCCAATGTGGCAGAGGATGATCTGGCAGATGACGGCGCTTCCAACTCCATGGTGGCAAGAGTCCGCGAGTTCGCGGCAGCAGAGGGCAGTGAGGTATTTGTTGTGTCTGCCCGTGTGGAAGAGGAGATCTCCGAGCTGGAGGATGATGAGAAGAAGGAGTTCCTGGATGCACTGGGGCTCACCGAGTCCGGTCTGGACAAGCTGATCCGTGCAAGCTACAAGCTGCTGGGCCTCATGAGCTTCCTTACCGCAGGAGAGGATGAGTGCCGCGCATGGACCATCAAGATCGGCACCAAGGCACCTCAGGCTGCCGGCAAGATCCACAGCGATTTCGAGAGAGGCTTCATCAAGGCAGAGGTCATCAACTATCAGGATCTGCTGGACATGGGCTCCATCGCCGCTGCCAAGGAGAAGGGCCTTGTGGGCATCGAAGGAAAAGATTACGTAGTAAAAGATGGAGACGTTATTCTCTTCCGTTTTAACGTATAAACAAGCTGTCGGGTGGTGTATACCCGGCGGATGGGAGAATCAATGAATTCGGGAGATATTGCATTTCCCCATTTGGGAATCTATTTGACCGATGTGCCGAACGGCTTCAACATCGGAAGTTTTCATGTGGCGTTCTACGGTCTGATCATCGGCTGCTCCATGCTCATCGGCATTTTCGTGGCAGCTGCTCTTGCCAAACGAGATGGTCTGAAGCCCGACTATGTGTGGGACTTCGCACTGTATGCCATCGTCCTTTCCGTCATTGGCGCGCGGATCTATTATGTGATCTTCGCCTGGGATTATTACAAGGATGACTGGAAACAGATCTTCAATATCCGGCAGGGGGGCCTCGCTATTTATGGCGGAGTCATCACCGCCTTTATCGTGATCTTTGCATTCAGTAAGGTGAAGAAGATCAGGCCTGCTCAGCTGGGAGATGTGGCCATGCCGGCTTTGATCCTGGGTCAGGCTCTGGGTCGCTGGGGGAATTTCTTCAACCGGGAAGTCTTCGGCGAGTATACGGACAATTTCCTTGCCATGCAGCTACCGGTGGCGGATGTGAGAGCACGGGATATTTCCGAGAGCATTGCGGCACATATGGAAGCGGGGCAGAATTATATTCAGGTGCATCCCACCTTCCTCTATGAGAGCCTCTGGAATCTGGCACTCTTTGTGATCCTGGTGCTGTATTTCTATCATCGGAAATTCTATGGTGAAGTGGCGTTGCTGTATCTGGGCGGCTACGGTATCGGCCGGTTCTGGATCGAAGGGATCCGGACGGATACACTGTTTGTTCCCGGAACTACGGTTCCGGTGTCCCAGGTGGTAGCGATCATCATGATCCTTATCGCTTTGGTGGGGGAGATTGTGATCCGGATGGGGATCAAAAAGGGGAAGATTGCTCCGTATGTGAAATTTCATCCCACTTCATCCACCGAAGGGGAAAAAAGTAAATAATTTCATCCCACTTTTGCCCAAAAAAGAAAAACTTAATCTCAAATATATTGATTTTACAGGCCTCGCAGGCATCCTGCGAGGCCTTTTCTTTTTCTTAAAACTTCTTCAAAAAAACTTAAGAAAATGCTTGTAAATCCTTGATTTTTCAACTATTTTAAGATAGTATTGTAGTGTAAGTGGGACGAAGTGGGATACATACCCCATAAAGTGGGATAAAACAAGGTTCCTTCGTCCGGGGCAAAAACGGGGAAAGGAGCGTGAGAATCTGTGGCAGGTCTGATCGGTGAATTTCATCACACCATCGACACCAAGGGCAGACTCAGCGTTCCGTCGAAGTTCCGCACGATCCTGGGAGATACCTTTGTGATCTCCAAGGGAATCGATCCCTGCCTGGTGGTGTACTCCGAGGAAGAGTGGAGCGCATTTCAGGCAAAGCTGAACACCCTTCCCACTTTCGATGACGACGCAAGAGAAGTGAAGAGATTCTTCGGTTCCGGTTCCGCATATGTGGATGTGGATTCCCACGGACGGATCCTGATCCCCTCCAATCTTCAGGATTACGCAGGACTTTCCGGAGAGGTGACCATTGTCGGTACCACGGACGGCAAGGCAGAGATCTGGGACACAGCTGCATGGGAGGAGAGAGAGGGACGCACCAATCCGAAGGATGCGGTGAAGAACCTGTTCTCCAGAGGCATTTCGATCTAAGCGGACGAGGGAGACAAGATGGAATTCAAACATTACTCGGTCATGCTGACGGAGACCATCGAAGAATTGAAGATACGGCCCGACGGGCTCTATATGGACGGCACTATGGGCGGCGCCGGACATTCCTCCGAGATCTGCAGGAACCTGACAAACGGCAGACTGTACGCCTTCGATCAGGACGAAGCAGCCATTCAGATCGGAAGGTCGCGGCTGGCGGAATTCGGAGACAGAGCTGTCATTACCAGAAGCAACTACCGCAATGCGGTTTCCTTATTAAAGGAACAGGGAGTCAACGGACTGGATGGGATCCTCCTGGATCTGGGAGTCAGTTCCTATCAGTTCGATACCGAGGAGAGGGGATTCTCCTATCGGTTTGATGCACCTCTGGACATGAGAATGGATCAGAGACAGAAGCTTACCGCAGCAGACATCGTAAACACCTATTTCGAGACAGAACTGTTTCATCTGATCCGCGATTACGGAGAAGAACAGTTTGCCAAGAACATTGCAAAGCACATCGTTCAGGCCAGAGCCGAGAAGCCGATCGAGACCACCTTCGAACTGAACGACATCATCAAAGCCTCCATACCGGCGAAGATGAGACAGAACGGACATCCTTCCAAGCAGACCTTTCAGGCACTGCGGATCGAATGTAACCACGAACTGGATGTGCTTCGGGATTCTCTGGATGAGATGATCGATTTCCTGAATCCCGGCGGAAGATTCTGCATCATCACCTTCCATTCTTTGGAAGACCGCATTGTGAAGAAAGCATTTAAGGACAATGAAAATCCCTGCACCTGTCCTCCGGATTTTCCGGTATGTGTGTGCGGGAAACAATCAAAAGGAAAAGTGATCACCCGGAAGCCCATCGTTGCAAGTGCAGAAGAACTGGAAGAAAACAGCCGGTCCAAGAGCGCAAAGCTCCGGGTATTCGAAAAGAATCAGAGAGAGTTGTAAGGCGCACGGATGCGCAGGGGAGAGAACCAAATGGCTTACGAGAGAGAGAACAGAAGAGCATATCAGTACGGCAGCGCGGCAAGAGAATTTGAGCCTCAGCGCAGAGAGTGGGCACCGGAGGAGACCCCGGCAAGACGCCGTCATCAGGCGCCGAAGCCCATCCGCAGAGAAAATGTACTGGGTGCCATTCTTCTTACAGTTGTATTTGCCTTTTGCGCCGCAACAATGGTAAACTATGTACAGCTTACCAGCGAGCTCACCGGTCTGAATAAGACAGTGGCGGCTAAGCAGGTAACATTAAATGACATGAAGAGTCGGAACGATGCAGATTACAGCCGTGTGCTGTCCGGCATCGATCTGCAGGAGATAGAGGCGATCGCCAGAGAAGAGCTGGGCATGACTTACGCACAGGAAGGACAGGTTTACCTGTACAGTGCTGCGGGAAATGATTACATGCGCAAGGTGGATACCTCCAACGAGTAATTATGGGTAAAAAAAAGAAATCTGCACGTGATATCAGATCATCGAAGCTACAGGTGACGTTCGGCGTCTTACTTGTAGCTTTGATTGCGTTAGTGTTCCGAATTGTTTTTATCTATCGGGATCACGGTACCGAATATCAGAAGATTGTGCTTTCCAACCAGGCATATGACACCACCATCCTCCCCTACAAAAGAGGAGATATCGTGGACTCCAAGGGGACTTTGCTCGCCACTTCCGAGAAGGTTTACAACCTGGTGATCGACGCATCTGTCATAACCACCTATACAGACAACCGCTATCTGGAGCCAACCCTGCGGGAACTTGGAAACTGCTTCCCTCAGCTGGATATGACTGCCATACGGTATTATGTGGTGAATAATGAGACGTCTCACTATTATGTCCCTCTTCGGAGGCTTACATACAGTGAGATCGCAGAATTCCTGAGCATTCAGTCCGAGAATGATTTCGTTAAGGGTGTCTACTTTGAGGAAGAGTACAAGCGCGTCTACCCCAACGGAAGCCTTGCTTCCACAGTCCTTGGCTTTACTCAGGGCAACCGGAACTCCGACGGACAGTACGGTCTGGAAGAGTATTATAATGACGTTCTCACGGGTACCGACGGAAGAGAGTACGGATTCCAGAATGAAGATGCCACGCTGGAGCGCACGGTGAAGGAGGCGGTGGACGGGTATACCATTCACACCACCATCGATGCAAACATTCAGGCCATTGTGGAAAAGTACCTGAAGGAATTCAACGACGAGTACAAAGACAATGCCCATGCCGGAAACGGTGCGGAGAATCTGGGCTGTATCATTATGGACTGCAATTCCGGAGAGATCCTGGCCATGGTCAACTATCCGGATTACGATCCCAACGATTATAAAAACGAAACACCACTTCTCGGAACCAACCTCATTGAGTCGGTGGTGAACGAGAACGGATACACGGAATACAAAAAGACTTCCACCATCATCGATCGGTCTGTGCTGGACAGCATTTCAGAGGATCAGAAGAATATAAATCTGAGCTCTCTCTGGAAGAATTACACCATTTCCAGTACCTATGAGCCCGGTTCCACGGCAAAGCCCTTTACGGTGGCTGCCGCACTGGAAGCCGGTGCCATTACGGGCAACGAGGTGTACACCTGCAACGGCTATCTGGAGGTGGGAGATCACAAGATCAAGTGTCATACTTATGCATCCGGCGGAGACGGAGCGGTATCGGTGCAGGACTCTATCGCATGGTCCTGTAACGTGGCTCTGATGAAGATCGGTCAGGCCCTTGGCATCAAAGATTTCGTAAAGTTCCAGAGAGTCTTTAATTTTGGCCTGAAGACCAATATCGATCTGGCGGGAGAAGCCCGGACAGCAAGTCTTGTCTATGACGAGAAGAGCATGCTGCCCACGGATCTTGCGACCAATACCTTCGGTCAGAACTTTAACACCACCATGATCCAGGTCATCACCGGTTTCTGCAGCCTGATCAACGGCGGATATTATTACGAGCCCCATGTGGTGGACAAGATCACCAATTCCGACGGTGCCACCATTGAGAACATTGAACCGAGAGTCCTGAAGCAGACGGTTTCCGAGTCCACTTCCGCACTGCTGAGACAGTACACCAGAGCGACGGTCATGGAAGAGGGCGGAAGCCGCAGAACCGGTAAGACTGCCCGGCCGGCAGGCTATGCCATTGGCGGCAAGACGGGAACTGCGGAGACACTGCCCAGAGGAAACAAGCAGTATGTGGTTTCCTTTATTGGATATGCCCCTGCGGATGATCCTCAGATCGCCATCTATGTGGTTGTGGATCGTCCCAATGTATCCAAACAGGACGATGCAAAATATGCCACGGGCATTGTGAGAAACATCCTGACGGAAGTGCTCCCTTATATGGGAATCTACATGACAGAGGAACTTTCCGAATCCGAGATGGCTGAACTGGAAGCAAAGCAGCTTGCAGTGACACTGCAGGAAGGCGAGGAGACTTCTTCTCACACCACTCAGAGAGAAGAAACCGTTACCACCGGAGAGATCATTGATGCCACCGGTGAAAGCGCAAGCATTTATCCCAAGTGGATGACCTATCCGGTAGATCCTTCCACAGGTTACCGTGTGGATCCGGAGACGGGAGTCTATTATGACGCAAACACCGGCGAGCTGGTTGACGATGACAACGAATCCCTTGGACAGGATTCCCCGGTGAACGAAAACCTGCCCGAGGGACAGCTCGGGGATACATCCGGAGTGGAATAACAAACCGGAATGAACGATTACGACAGAAAGGAGGAACGGAAGATGGATCAAACTGCTGCCAGAGAAAAGAGACGGCGCAGGATCGCGGCGAGAAGGAACCGGCAGCTGGCAGAACTGGCAGAAAGCCTGGATCTCAACCTTCTGTTCACTCTTGTTTTTATCATGGCATTCGGATTGCTGATGGTGTATTCCGCCAGCTCCTATGTCGCCCTTCGGGACTGGGGAGATCAGGCCCACTTTTTCGACAGACAGCTGATATCCGACCTGCTGGGCCTGGTGATCATGACCATCGTGATCTTTGTGCCGCTGCGGCTGGTGCAGTTGGCTGGACTTCCCGCATATGTGGCCAGTTACATTCTTGTGCTGCTGGTGCTGACCGGCCTTGGAGTCGAGTCTCATAATGCAAGAAGATGGATCGCCATCCCCGGCACAGGATTCAACCTGCAGCCTGCGGAGGTGGCAAAGCTTGCGGTCATCATTTTCCTGGCCGCCACGATCGACCATATCGGCAAGGAGATCAATACCCGGAAAGGATTTTTTACGGTGGCGGGCATCACCCTCCCGTTGTGCGCAGAAATTTATTTCGTTACGGATAATCTGAGCTCTGCCCTGATCATCGCAGGCATCGCTTTTGTCATGTTTTTTATCGCATGCAGGGATTACAAGTGGTTCCTGCTGGCTGTCCTGCTTGTGGGAGCTGTTGCGGCGGGCGTTGTGGCGTATGTTGCCAACACGGATCTGAGCTCCGATGCTTCTTTCCGACTGGGTCGTATTTCCGCGTGGATCCATCCGGAGAACTCTACGGAATCCTCCGCCCATCAGGCGTTACAGTCCATGTATGCCATCGGAAATGGCGGGGTCTTTGGCGTGGGTCTGGGAAAGAGTGTGCAGAAGATCAGTGCACTGCCGGAGCCTCATAACGATATGATCTTTGCCATCATCTGCGAAGAACTTGGAATCGTGGGTGCCGTGGCGTTGATATTCCTGTTTGTGATGCTGTTGTTTCAGATGTACCGTGTGGCGAAAGCCACAAGAAACCGGTTCCGTTTCCTGCTGGTGACGGGAGTTATCGCACATATCTCCATCCAGACGGTGCTGAACATTGCGGTAGCCACCAACAGTATGCCCAATACCGGTGTGTCCCTCCCCTTTATCAGCTACGGCGGTTCCTCTGTCATGTTCCTGCTGATCGAGATGGGACTGGTACTGAATGTGAACCGGCAGAACAGGCTTGAGGCAATGAAAGAATGAGAAAAAGCCAGATCATCATCCGCATTGTTCTTGTGCTGGCGGTCATCGCCGGAATTATGTACGGAGCGTACTGGTTCCTGGAGACCTACCGGATCGATCCGGACAAGATCTATGTGGACGGAAATAAACATTACACCTCGGAGGAGATCATCGATCTGGTGATGACCGGCCCTCTGGGGGACAATTCCCTATATCTGTCTCGGAAATACCGAGATGCAAAGATCACCGGAGTTCCTTTTGTGGACTCCATCACCGTGCAGGTGCTTTCGGACGATTCCATCCGGATCTCCGTCAATGAAAAGGCCCTGGCAGGATATGTCAGATACCTGGATCATTACATCTACTTCAACAAGGACGGAGAAGTGGTGGAAAGCTCCCTGGTGAAGACGGTGGGGATCCCGCAGGTGACGGGGATCACCTTCTCCCATATGGTGGTGGGAGAGAAGCTCTCCGAAGAAGACGATGAGCTCTTCCGCAGAACGCTGAGTATTACAAAGCTGCTGAACAAGTACGATCTGGCAGCGGAGCGGATCCATTTTCACGACAGCGGAGAGATCACACTGTATTTCGGAAATGTACGTGTCAGCCTCGGAAACGAATCGGCCCATCTGGAGGACAAGGTCATGAATCTGGTGAGCGAGGTCCCCGGGGAGAATGCCACAATGCTGCAGATCCTGGAGGGCAGGAGCGGCGTACTGGATATGGCTGAGTATAGTGAAACAGGTACCTATATTTTCAAGCCGGACATAGATTGATGTTTTCTGTGAAAAATCGGTTGAAAATTTTACAAAGTGATTATATGATTGTATTGGTTTGTATTTTAGATAGTGGGAGGATTGGACCTTGTTAGAGATTAAAACGGACGAAGCAACTGCCGGAGCACGCATCGTAGTAGTCGGTGTCGGCGGAGCCGGTAATAATGCTGTTAATAGAATGATCGAAGAAAATATCACCGGTGTGGAGTTCGTGGGGATGAATACCGATAAGCAGGCTCTTCAGCTTTGCAAGGCTCCCAAACTCATCCAGCTTGGCGAGAAGCTCACCAAGGGACTGGGTGCCGGTGCAAGACCGGAAGTCGGAGAGCAGGCTGCGGAAGAGAACATCGATGATATCACGGATGTACTCACCGGAGCGGATATGGTATTTGTCACCTGCGGTATGGGCGGCGGAACCGGAACCGGAGCTGCTCCCATCATTGCAAAGGTTGCCAAGGATATGGGCATCCTGACCGTAGGCATCATGACGAAGCCCTTCTCCTTTGAGGGAAGACCTCGTATGAATAACGCAAAGACCGGAATCGATAAGATCACGGATTGTGTAGACACCCTGATCGTGGTTCCCAATGATAAACTGCTGGAGATCGTGGACAAGAGAACTTCCATGCCCGAAGCTCTGAAGAAGGCTGACGAAGTGCTTCAGCAGGCAGTGCGCGGTATCACCTCCCTGATCACCGACACTGCACTGATCAATCTGGATTTCGCAGATGTACAGACTGCCATGAAGGACAAGGGCATTGCACACATCGGTATCGGTGTTGCCAAGGGCGACAATAAGGCGGAAGAAGCTGTCCGTATGGCAGTAGAGAGCCCCCTGCTGGAGACCAAGATCAATTCTGCATCTGCAGCGATCATCAACGTCACCGGAGACATCACTCTGTTTGATATGAACACTGCTTCCTCTTACGTTCAGGAACTGACCGGAGAGGATGTGAACATCATCGCCGGTGCGAAGTATGATGAGACCATGACTGATACCTGTATCGTCACCGTCATCGCAACCGGACTGGATGCGGCTCCCACCGGAGGACTCCGCTCCAACATTCCCGTGTCCACGCCTCGTCCCGCACAGGCACCGGCACACTTTGTTCCCGCAAGCATGAAGGCCGGAGAGGCTGCAGCACCTGTTGTAAGACCTGTTGCACCTTCCATTCCCGCTCCTTCCGTGCAGCCCGGAACGATCCACAGCAATATTCCCACGAGTTCACTGGTCATCCCCAGTTTTCTCAAGAGCAGCAAGGAAGATAAGTAATACATGATCTCAGCAGCCGATATCCTGTGCATGGAGTTTTTGAAAAAGTCAGAATTCACCGGTTCCCATCAGGGAATGCGGTACCGGATGGAACGATCCGGGGACGAGCTCCTCTGCACGATCTGGCCGGAACCCTTTAATTTTCACACCACTCCGGAAGAGGAGAAGGAGTCCAAACTCTTCACCTTTGATTCCGACGGTGTAGAAGATGCGGTGGCCTGGATGAATGACCGGCAGTTCGCAGAGCCGGAAAAATGGGATCACGCATTTGACCGGTGGGATAAATATTCCATGCCGGAATAAAATGACAGATTATTTTTTAAAAAAATAACAGTTATGTCACTTATTCGTTGACATAACTGTTATATTTTTTTATACTATATCTGGTGTGCAGGTACTGCAAAAAGCACAAATAAAGGAGTATTCTCTATGAAATGTCCCTATTGCAGCAATGACAATACCCGCGTGATCGATTCCCGACCTGCAGACGACAATTGCTCGATCCGCAGGCGCCGCATCTGTGATGATTGCGGCAAACGTTTTACCACTTACGAGAAAGTGGAGACCATTCCCCTGATCATTATCAAAAAAGATAATAACAGAGAACAGTATGACCGCTCGAAGATCGAGTCCGGTGTGATCCGGGCTTGTCACAAGAGACCGGTGAGTGCCGCTCAGATCACCCAGCTGGTGGATGAAGTGGAATATGAGATCGGCAATCTGGAGGAGAAAGAGATCCCCAGCGATATCATCGGCGAGCTGGTGATGAATAAATTGAAAGAACTGGACGCTGTTGCGTACGTTCGGTTTGCATCCGTTTACCGTGAGTTTAAGGATGTGAACACCTTCATGGATGAATTAAAAGGCATGCTCAATCAGTAAAAGTTTCGAAACTTGCTAAAGTTTTCGTACCTTCTGCCGATATAGTGTATGTTAAGTGAGATGAAAGGACCCCGCACAGGGAGGTGAGGGTATGAGAATCGGCGGATTCGAGGACTATAGTTCCTATTTACAAAATTACAGAGTTCCTGCAATCCCTTCCGTCAGTCTGGAAGAGGTAAGACGGCAGGATGAGCAGCGGAAAGCCAGTGATCTGCTTCAGGGCACCGGAGTATCGGCACAGCCCTCGGCGGTATCTTCGGCTCCCCGGAAGGATGCCCTTCTGGAGGATATTTCCCTGACCTTCAATCGAAACGATGATTTCGGATTCATTGGCCGGGAAAGCGATCTTGCTCTGCTGGATGCAGAGGCAGTGGTATCGGAAACTCGGAAGGATGATATCCTTTCGCAGTATTCCTACTTCGCAGGTGCAAAGTCCGGAAGCCTTGTAGACAATGCAGACGGTCTCGTGATCGCAAAGGTGTATTAATAAAGTTGAAGAGCAGAATCGGGCAGGAGGAATCCTGCTCGATTTTTTGTTGAGAAATGCGGTATAATAGGGTTTGTGACTGGGACTGCCTTGGGGGCAGAGATGAAGGAGGTATGGATATGAACGAAGTCGTTTCTACACGTAACGAATTGCTGGCACAAAAGGTCATCAAGGGACTGGAAAGCCGTAATATGACCGGCTACTATGCAGAAAGCAAAGAAGCTGCGCTGAAGACTGCTTTGGAGATCATCAGCGAAGGTTCCTCCGTGACCATGGGCGGATGCATGAGCGCTATCGAGATCGGACTGGTGGATACACTGAAGACAGGCAATTACAACTTCATCGATCGTGACAAGATGGAAGATAAACGTGTGGCCATGCTGATGGCTTATGACGCGGATGTGTTCCTTTCAAGTGCCAATGCCATCACCGAGGACGGTATTCTGGTGAATATCGACGGAAATTCCAACCGTGTTTCCGCTATTGCACAGGGTCCCCGTAAGGTGGTGTTCATTGTGGGCATGAATAAGGTCTGCAAGGATACGGACCATGCTCTGAAGAGAGCCCGGAATGTTGCCGCTCCCATTAATGCGCAGCGATTTGACATCGCAACGCCCTGCAAGAAGACCGGTTCCTGCATGGACTGTAAGTCCCCGGATACCATTTGCTGTCAGTTTTTGATCACCCGGTATTCCAGACATGCCGGACGGATCCATGTGATCCTGGTAAATGACAATTTAGGATTCTGATTTGGAAGGATATTGATACACAAAGTTTTATGATATATATGGATCACGGTGCGACTACGCCTGTTCGAAAGGAAGTTTTGGAGGCAATGTTGCCCTATTTTACAGAAGAATATGGGAATGCCGGTACCATTTACCGCCCCGGAAGCCGGGCCAAGAGTGCCATTCGAAAGGCAAGGGATCAGGTGGCTGCCGTCATCGATGCAAAACCGGAGGAAATCTATTTTACCTCCGGGGGTACCGAATCGGATAACTGGGCTTTGACAGGCGTGGCAGAAAGTCTGGCGGACCGGGGAAACCACATCATTACCACATGCATCGAGCATCCGGCGGTATTACAAACCTGCCGTTATCTGGAAACCAGAGGCTTTCGAGTGACATATTTGTCGGTGACTCCGGAGGGATTGATCCGTCCGGAAGAGTTGGAGACGGCCATCTGTCCGGAGACCATTCTGATCTCCGTCATGGCAGCCAACAATGAGATCGGTACGCTTCAGCCACTGGCTGAGATCGGACGGATCGCGAAGGCTCATGGAGTCCTGTTCCATACGGATGCAGTGCAGGCATACGGTCAGATCCCTTTATCGGTGGAAGCCTGCAGCATCGATCTGATGAGCATCAGCGGACATAAGATTTATGGGCCTAAAGGAATTGGAGCATTGTATGTTCGGAACGGCGTGAAGCTGGGGAGCTTCCTGCATGGCGGAAGTCAGGAGCGTTCCAGACGAGCCGGAACGGAAAATGTGCCCGGGATTGTGGGCCTTGGAAAAGCTGCGGAACTGGCTGCAGCCGAAATGGACAGCCGGGAGGTTACGGTAAGAGATCTTCGGGACCGGCTGCTGAAGGGGCTGCAGAAGAATATCCCGGATGTATTGGTCAATGGATCTTTGGAAAAACGCCTTCCCGGAAATATCAATGTGAGCCTTCCCGGAGTGGAGGGGGAGACGCTTTTGATCTGTCTGGATCAAAAGGGAATCTGTGCTGCGTCGGGATCGGCCTGCTCCACAGGGTCTCTCGAGCCCAGCCATGTGCTCACCGCCATTGGCCGGGAACCGTTGGAAGCCAAGGGATCTCTGAGACTCACCCTGTCTTATCAGAATACCATAGAAGAAGTGGACCGGGTGGTGGAGGAACTGGCTGCTCTCACAAAGGATCTGCGGAGCCGTTCAAAGCTGTATGAGGAGTACCTGTCAAAGCACAGGTGATGGATATGAAGAAGAAAGTCGTTGTAGGCATGTCCGGAGGAGTGGATTCCTCCGTGGCGGCCTATCTCTTAAAAGAACAGGGATATGATGTGATCGGTGTCACCATGCAGATCTGGCAGAGTGAAGATCCGGTGTGTTCCGCCCGAAACGGCGGATGCTGCGGACTCTCTGCTGTGGAGGATGCAAGACGGGTGGCGGAGCATCTGGATATTCCATACTATGTCATGAATTTCCGACAGGAGTTTCAGGAGCGGGTCATTGACTATTTTACCGCGGAATATCTGCAGGGACGGACGCCAAATCCCTGCATTGCCTGCAACCGGTATGTGAAGTGGGAGAGCCTGCTGGAGAGAAGCCTTCAGATCGGTGCGGATTATATCGCCACCGGTCATTATGCAAGGATCTCTCAGCTTCCCAACGGACGGTATGCTATTCGGAATTCGGTGACGGCCAAGAAGGACCAGACCTATGCCCTGTATTCTCTGACGCAGGATCAGTTGTCCCGGACCCTGATGCCCATCGGGGATCTCGCCAAGGAAGAGACCAGGCGTATCGCAGCGGAGGCGGGACTCCCGGTGGCTTCCAAGCCGGATTCTCAGGAAATCTGCTTTGTGTCAGATGGAGATTATGCGTCCTTCATCGAACAGGAGGCGGGAGATCGGGTCCCCGGCCCCGGAAATTTCGTAAACGAAGCGGGAGAGATTCTGGGACGGCACAAGGGGATCACCCATTACACCATCGGCCAGCGCCGGGGACTGGAGATCGCGGCGGGGCACCGGATCTTTGTGACGGACATCCGCCCGGAGACCAACGAAGTGGTGCTGGGAGAAAATGAATCCCTATTCACGACGACTGTTACGGCTGATCATGTGAACTGGATGTCACAGGATGGGATCACAGAACCTACCCGTGTTCTCTGCAAGATCCGGTACAACCACCCCGGGGATTACGGCGTGCTGACCTGCAATCCCGACGGCAGTGTCACCTGTGAATTCGAAACACCTGTGAGGGCAGCGACCCCGGGACAGGCTATGGTCTTTTACAAGGATGATCACGTACTTGGAGGCGGAACCATTATCCGATAATGTATCTTCGATCCTGCCATGGGAGGGAGAGGCTTATGGAAGAGGAAAACAGAGAATTTCAGAAGGCTCTTTCCAATTTCACACATGAAGTGGCCAGCGCCGGGGCCATTCGGCATCTGGCAGATCTCGGCCTGACAGCGGAGGAGATCGCGAAGCGCCTGGATTATCCCACACCCATCGAACGGATCCGGGATACCATGGAACAGTACGAGCGGGAAAAGAAGAGCAAAGCGGAAGGAACCGGGTACGAATATGTGAGGGAGTTTGATGAGTACGGAAAACCAAGCTTCCGCAGGAGACCAATAAAACCGAAAGATAAGTGAATTGCCGGCTCTCGATGAATTACAAATAGAAAATGTCGCTTGCGAAACTGTCTGCAAGCGACATTTTTGTTTGAGGAAAACGACTCGGTTTTTTACAGGCGGAAGAATTCCGGGTTCCGCTTCTCGAAGACGGTGTAGTATTTGAAGCCGCATTCCTTCAGGGCTTCGCAGGCTCTGTCAAAATAATCCGCCACATGATCCGGCGTGTGGGCATCGGAGCCGATGGTGAGGATCTCACCTCCCAGTTCCAGATAGCGCTTCAGAATGTCCCGGCAGGGATGGAAATCCTGCATGCCGGACTTGATGCCGCCGGTGTTGAGCTCGATGCCCTTGCCCTTTTCGATGAGGGTTTTCAGGATTTCGTCGATGATATCGGAATAAGTGGAATAGTGATAGTCCCGGTCTTTGGAGGCACTGTAGCGCACCACATAATCCAGATGGCCGTAGACATCGAAGTTGGAGTGCTTTTTGATGTTCTCCAGTTCAGATTCAAAGTAACGGCGGATGCCTTCCTGCTCCGTCTTTCCCTCCCAATATGCGGGGAAGTAGGGATCCATGGAGTCCACCACATGGGAGGAGCCGATGATAAAGTCGAACTCGTGAGACTTGGCAATGATGGCGTCCTGACGCATGCAGACGGGCTGCATTCCAAGCTCCAGACCGAAGAGAATCTTCATTTTATCCCCGTACCGGTCCCGCATGGAAATCAGTTCGTACAGGTAGGAGTCCACATTCAACAGCCATTTTTCCGAGGGCATGTCCGGACAGTCCGGATAGTCGAAATCGTTATGCTCCGTAAAGCACATACAGTCCAGACCGGCAGCGATTCCTGCTTCGATCATGGATTCCATGGAACTTTCAGAATCGCCGGAATGATGAGAGTGAAGATGACAATCTGCATGGATCATAGGCATTCTCCTTTGAATTGTTTTGACCTATCATATCAGATTTCCGCTTTTTCGTAAAACCTCTTGAATTATCCCCATAAACCTTGTAAAATAAACGTGCTGACAAATTTTTGACGAACTAGACAGTCAAAATAGAAAAATCATTTCAGGAGGATTTGAAAATGGCAGTAAGAGTAGCAATTAATGGTTTCGGACGTATTGGTCGTCTCGCATTCAGACAGATGTTTGACGCAGAAGGATATGAGGTTGTCGCTATCAACGACCTGACCTCTCCCGAGATGCTTGCACATCTGCTCAAGTACGACACCGCACAGGGCAAGTACAAATATTGGGATAAGGTTTCCTTCAGCGATCATTCCATCACCGTAAACGGCAAGGAGATCGAGATCTACAAGGAAGCTGATGCAAGCAAGCTCCCTTGGGGCGACCTGAAGGTAGACGTTGTTCTGGAGTGCACCGGTTTCTACACCTCCAAAGAGAAGGCTATGGCGCACATCAATGCCGGCGCTCGTAAGGTAGTTATCTCTGCTCCTGCAGGAAACGACCTTCCTACCATCGTATATAATGTTAACCACAAGACCCTGAAGCCCGAAGATCAGGTTATCTCCGCAGCTTCCTGCACCACCAACTGCCT
>JAEEGL011011008.1_pt1 | contig 16632 bp, 25 predicted proteins | sample 9134231 | NCBI WGS metagenome assembly JAEEGL01 (sample SAMN16246548, study PRJNA631951) | gut metagenome | biome: gut microbiome; feature: rumen; material: fiber-attached | host: Bos | place: Iran: Karaj | collected 2018-10 | reverse complement strand
GGCAACCGCGTGCTGTTCCGTTTTGCCAAAAAGCTCATGCAGAGCAAAAAACCGAGCGATTTCATCGCAAGAATAGGAAATGACAACTTCCTTGCCCTTCTGAGAAATGACGGAGCGGATAAATTCATAAAAAACCTGCAAAGATGCAACCCTCCGTCTTATGGGGAATCAGATGCAGGCACGTTCCCTGCCCCTATAAGATGCGGCATATATAAAGCCCTGAATAATGACAGCATTGAAAGGGTCATAAGCATCTGCACGGTATCAATGAACCACAGCCGGGAACACGGCAACAGTGACTTTACTTTTTATGACAGCAGCATCTATGAAGACGTAATAGAAAACGGCAACACCCTTGCTTCATACCGGAGGGCCATAAGGGATGGGGAATTCAGGATATTCTATCAGCCTAAAGTAGACATAGCTACAGAAAAGCTGATCGGAGCCGAAGCGTTGGTAAGATGGTACAGGGAAAACGAGTTTGTGCCGCCCTCACGCTTCATACCTATCCTGGAAAACGAAGGGTTTGTGACAGAGCTTGATGAATATATTCTCAGGATGGTATGTAAGGATATCAAACATTGGGAAGATGCGGGGCTCAGAACCGTCAGGATATCGACCAACTTTTCAAAAATACATCTTGATAACCCCGATTTCGGGGATAAAGTGATAGATATCATAGATAGCATGGGCGTAAAACACAATAACCTGTGCATAGAGATGACCGAATCATCCGGATATTCAAACCTTGAAGCTTTAAATGTCTTTGTAAAGAAGATGTCAAAGGAAGGCATAACCGTAGCCATGGATGATTTCGGCACAGGGTATTCATCCCTCTCCCTTTTAGGGGACATGGGGATGCATGAGATAAAGATAGACAAATCGTTCATTGACAGGATATCAGACGGATCAGAGGAAAAGAGGAAGTTTGTCGCCAATGTCATACATATGGTAAAAGACCTTGGACGCTCTGTCGTATGCGAAGGAGTCGAGACCAAAGAGCAGCTCGAATTCGTCAGGGCCGCAGGGTGCGATACAGTGCAGGGATTTTATTATGACATGCCCTTGTCGGTAAACGATTTTGAAAAGAGACTTAACAGACCTGATTATTCAAAAAGGCCAAAAGCAGGGCAGGATGGGGAGAATAAATAATGGAGAAAAGCGGATTTTTTACTATCAATGCAGGCGACGACATAGCCTTGACAGAGCTGCCGCCGGATATAACGGCGCTGGTGGGCATGGAAGAGAGCACAAAAGCGGAAGATATCATCCCTCCGGCTGACCTTATACAGCTCAAAGAGACCATCTTCGGGACGCCTCAAGGGGGCGAGGGATTTTTATGCATCCGTCTTGCATCCCCCGGCAGGCCGCCTGTATGGACGTCATTCCATATAATAAAGGACAAGGACTTTATAAATATCGGAATAAGCAAAGTACATTTCACAGGCAGCGCAAATGCGGGAGTAGACTCAATGACGGGGCTTTTCGATAAACAGACTATAATAGAGTACGCCCGCAAGGCCGTTAATGGGCTCCCCGGGAAGAGCTTCTGGTTCGTCATGCTCGATCTTGACCACTTCAAAGGCGTGAATGACATGTTCGGGCACATGAAGGGAGACGAGGTCATAATAGGCGCCGCCGAGATAATACGAAGCTGCGTAGGCTCGTATGGACAGGTCGGGAGGATAGGCGGGGACGAATTCATGGCGGTCCTTGATAATGCAGATGCCAATTTTAAAATAAGGGAGGTATTGGCATCCATAAGGGGAAGCATAGAAGATAAATATGCCAACTATGGCGGCGAACTGGATATCACCGCATCAATAGGCGCCGTACTGTGTCCTGACCACGCCAAGACGTACGACGAGATGTTCATGCTCGCTGATAAGATGCTATACAAGGCAAAAGTTAAAGGCCGGAACAGATATATCATATATACACCTGAAATACACGGGGATATGAATCAGTCCGTGACGATGGACACTCTTTCAGGGCAGCTATCCTCCGGGGAAGAAAAGCTTACCCTTATGTCGAATCTTATGGATACTTTCCTTAAGAAGACACAGAAACCCATCTATATGGCCCTTGAAGAAATAATAAAGACATACATGATAGACCGTATAGCGGTTTTCTATGGGAAGCAACCCAAAAGCCGTTATGGCCTCCGCAGGTCAGTATCACAGGAAGGTAAAAGCCTGGCAGAAGAAAAGGAGTTCCAGATACCCGAAAGCATCATTAAGACCCTCAGGAATAAAGCAGGACATAGTAAGTTTGCTCTTGCAAACATATATGACCTTCGCAAGGACACCGACTCGTCACTTATAGCATATATGGAAAAGATGGATATGAGAGTGCTTGCCATATATTTTATGGATGATCTTCAAAAGAAAGGCTACGCGGTATATGCATATGACACAGACAGCAACTACAGACTTTCGGAATCAGATGTAAATGATATTATATATTTTTCAAGAATGCTTGAGCTTACAAGCCTTGAAAGATGATGGTTTGTTTGTTTGAGAGCCTTGTTAATTCAAAGAAATGAGAGGAGAAAAATTGTACGCACCATTAAAAGCCATTGAAGATATGTGTAATCTACAAGGGCAAGGTCAGGATCTCAACACATTGTTAGGTTTAATTTACAAAGATGTCGATGCGGATCTTAACGATATCCTGAAATTCGCTTGCTCTCTTGCTATCGCGAACCCATATTATGATGACCCGAGATTCCTTCCGCTTAAAGAAAGGATCCTCAAAAACTATTACGACAGTTATACGCACCGAAAATCAGTACATGGCTTAAATGTAGGCCCGTGTCCTGTAACAAAATTCCCGAACGGAAAAATGTCAATGTCTGATCCGGGAGCAATCAAGTCATTTCAGAATATATTCTGCGTGCCTCTTATACTTAGTAAGTGGTCCAAAAATAAGCAGGTATATAAACCGGATGAAGAATTCATAAATGCCTTATCAAAGACTGATAATATGGTTTTTGACCGTTCTATATTCAGACAGCTCCCTGTCGATACCTTTTATATCGACTTTGGGGACATTGAAATATTCGGGCCTGACGCCATAGGATGTTTTGTAACTACCATTAACACCCTCGGCCAAAGTGATAGTTCATACGTAGGCATAATTTATCTTAACAATGGAGGGAGCACGTCTTATTCAAGCATATACGTTAATTACGAAGAGGATGGTAAATTCCAGTTTACAAAGAACGAAAATCAGATTTTCATGATAAATCACGGAACAAATAAGAGCTGTAATGTTGACGTAAATGGAATAGACGCCTTTGTCATGCAATTGCTTTTATACCTGACATCCGAAGAACCGGACATAGAAGAAGACCGTATTACCAAAAGCTCCTACAAGCCTTCCTCAAAGGTCAAAAATAAGTTCAGCGAAATCCAACGCTGGGAAGTAGGGATAAGATACGGTAAAGCCATGAGGCTTTATAAGCAGGAGATAAAAAAGCGTGAGAAAAAAGAAAAGGACCCCGATATCCCTGCTGATAAAAAAGAAAGAAAGCCGGTAAGACCTCATTGGAGGAATGCTCATTGGCATCATTTCTGGACAGGCAAAAGAGACACTGATCAGAGGAAGCTCATATGCAAGTGGCTGCCTCCGACCCTTGTAGGCGAAGGTGAAACTGATATTGTGATAAACAGGGCGATCGGGAAAGCCGAAACAAAATTGATACAGTAAGTTTGAGAGCCTTGTTAATCCAAAACATACCGGACTTCCCTACCCGATTAAACTAACAATATCTTCGCAGGGTATTCTGAGATCACGGATTTTATGTTTAAAATGAAAGAAGGTTATGATATGTCAAAAGTAGAATTCAAAAGTAAAGATTACGAACCTGCCATGAAGGTAAAAATAAAGCAAAAACTGCGCAAAACATTAAGAAGATTAGAAACAAAGAAAAAGAAAGAAGACCGGGCAAAGATTTCAAAGATTGGCAGATTTACCACCAAGTACTATATGGTAGATGAAAAACCGGTATATGAAAAGCGAGAGCGCCTGATCTCACCGGAAAGGACAGTTACGGTCTATAAAAACGTAACAGTATATTATCCGCCCAGGGACTGGCTCGGCGAAACTAAAGGACACATGGTCATCGAGCCCAAAGCCATAGGTTTTAAAACCATACCAAAAAAAATCAGAAGCTACAGCTGCATAACCTACTATCGGCCGATAAAGCCTTATGTCAAAAGGTGGTCAAATAGCGGACCATGGAAGAAAAAATGTAAAAAGAAATCGTCCCGCGCAATGAGGCAGAATAAAGACTACGATCTCCCTATAAGCAGAGGCGGATATAAGAAAGTATATGATCTCTTGTGGGATCTGTGGTGATCTGAATGTCAAAACCGGGGTGATGATATCATTCTGGTTTTTTCATCTCCGTTTTGATATATTACCTGAAGATTTTGAGGTATAGGGGATTGGGCGTGGTCTAATTATATTCCGATTCCCTATTTTCATCCAATTGCAATGAAAACCTTGGTATCCGTTATAATTCCTCTCGGACGTAATTCAGATGTACGATATTGGCATTCACAAAACTTGTATCTTTTTAATACCCGTTTTTTAATTTCCTTTCATACATAATATATATGCATATAATGATAATCTCAAGAAAAAAGAAAAAACGAACATAACTTAATCAGTGAAAGTAAGAACATACAGCCGGATTAAAAGCTGGCAGAAAGAATGAAAGGAGAAAAATGAAAATAAATTTTCTTGATTTGCTTAGTATCCATGAAAATGATATTGAGGTAACAGAAAAAAGGATTTCGGAGACTTTCAAAGGGCTTAATCTGTGCGAACCGGATGACCTTGCAGAGCGCACAATGCAGTATCTGTGTGAGCAGGAAATAACCGAGGATTTGGGCAACCAGATCATCGCCTGTATGCTTGAGGCGGCCCAAGGCGCACTTCTTGAAACGGTTGCTCCGTTTGAGCCGAAAATTGAAACATTTTGCAACGGCGCTGACAGCCGCTTTTCTCTGCTTTACGAAAGTGACAAGAACATCATAAAGGCATGGAAATCAAACCCGAATCTTGACATTGAATTTGTAGAATGGCTCGCAAACGAACTGGCAGACGACTGTGATCTGGAGGAGGTCGTTAAAAATGACACTTTGTGTGATGCCCTCTACGAACTTCGTGACGAAGGCGGACATTTAGTCATTGACGACGTTGCAGAGTATTCAAATGAAGAGATTGAAGCTAAGGAGCAGGAATGTCTGGCTAATCCCTCCGACGCCAGTAAGATTTTCTTCATGGGTGTTTCCGGAAATCTCTGGATATCAGATCTTTGATGATTAGCCACCGCCTACTTATGGGAAGCGCGCAACTTTAGTCGTGTGAGGCTTCACGTACGAGGAATGGAATAAATTTGTGGTACTGGATGAAAAAACCACAGGTAATTTCCTAAGCCCAGATTTTATATAACCCTGGACAGAAAAATCAATACAATCCAGCGTTAGTTAACTGAATATGATAAAAATTTCCTCCCTGTGATTCTATACGGCACGGGGAGGATTTTTTTTGCTCATTATTAAACATATTATAGATATGATAAACCGCTAACATGAAAACAAAAAAAGAAAAGAAAAGGAGAAAATGAAATGACAGTAAAAGAAGTACCGGTCAATATAGTATGTCTGGAGTATAGACAGGATAAAGAAGACGCAGATTATGGTTCGTGCCTGTACGCAAGATTTTACTTTAACCTCGATAAATATGAGCTGACAATAATCTCAGACGTCGGTAACTATTCTTATCAGTGGGTTGCAACGCCGGAACACGAAAGTTTTCTTGAATTGATGACGAGAATTACTGGTGACTATCTGCTTGGTAAGCTATGTGGAAATCCTAAAGAATTTGATTACGAGGCAACAAAGGAGCATTTTTACGAATATGCATACGATGATGAAGACATTAAAAAACGTCTGGACGAAACCTTTGAGGAGATCGAAGGCAGATATATTCCGGATAATGGTGAAACCTTCCTCGAAATGTTTGAGCAGGAAAATGATGGATGGTGGACAGATGCATGGGAATACCCTGTATATAATTACACTCCATGGCAAAAGAAGATAGTAAATGTATTTGAAAAATGTATTCAGCCTGCCATAAGAAACATGATCAAAAACAAAGTTAAAGAAGGAGAAGCTAAATGAGCTGGTGGACTTATATAAATGGAACAATAACAGTAGAGCCTATGGGAAGAACTCAGGCAGAAAAGAGGTATATCCTCGAAACTGTGCTTAATCATCTTCCTATTGTGACTGGTTCTGAACGTGATATGGAAGTACATATAGTACAAAAAGATGGAGATAATGAAGGTTGTAGCTGTGATGAGTATGGTGATCGTACCAATAATCTTGTTAACAGATATGACGGTCACGATTACAGAACTGGATGGCTCAGAATGCAAAGAGAATATATGCTTGTTATAACAGCTTCATTAAGAGATCGGCATTTTGAGGAGACTTTCAAAGAGTTTAATAAGTGGCTTAATAGACTTGCAAAGAGAGTTTCTATTTTGGATGTGCTTGTTAGAGTACATGATTATGAAAAAGAGTATCTTTTCAATGATAAGTGCGATGTTAGATCGCCTTATTATCAGATGGAAGAATATCCAAGCTGGTCTAAGGCTTCTGATGGAGAACCTTGTTGGGCTGAGCATCTTATGTGGGACAGAGCAAAAGGCAGTAGCTATCCCATCATGTTAGCATACAAATATTTTGAAGATCCCGAAAATGATGCAGAAGCACAACGCAGGATCAATTATTGGAGAGATAAGGATGAAAAGAAAAGATAAGATAAGCATATTGAGTATTGATTTCGATTTTTTTCAAAAAGTAAAAAAAGATACTATACTTGAATGCTATCCGGATGGAATAGATCTGCCGTCTGCTCTATCAGAACTGGTGTGGGCATCACATTATGCTTCTCAAGGCAAATATTTAAGAGAAGTTACGATCAATAAAACAAAACTTAATGAGATAAAAAATATCCTTAAAAAGCAAAATCGAGATGTTCCTGTTATGATAGCTCAAAGCCATGTGTCAGCATATGATTTCATAAAAGAAAATGCAGGCGACAAAGCATGCGATATTGTTAATATCGATATGCATCATGACATGTTTAACAACAACGAAAATCTCGATTGCGGAAACTGGATCGGGCATATCATGAAAGATATCAAAGGGAGTACGATAACATGGATCGCCAACAGAATATCAAAATCAACTTATGGATTAACGCAAGTGGACGATCTTATCCGAACCGATTTCAGAGAAATAAAGGACAGAAAGTTCGACCTTATATTTCTTTGCAGATCTGATAATTGGATCCCTCCGCACCTTGATATATACTTCTACGATATATACAAAACAATGCGATCCCATTTTAATGAGCTGATCGTTCAGAATGATGTTCTGACAATTCGAGATTGCAATTCGATGATCAATAATTTCTCAAAAATGATGCGTCACGCCGGATAAATATCTGACTCGACAATAATTAAATAATAACGCTCTCACCTTTGACTGAGAGCGTTATTTTTATGCTGCGAATAATATCAAAGATTTCTTTTAAACCTTTTAAACATATTATAAGTGTATCAGATAACCGGAACAACGAAAGGAGTGAAACGATGTATTGCGCACTAAGAGGAAATGAAAGAGTATTTGCTGATTTCGCAGACAGGAAAGACACTTATTGTTGTCCAGCGTGCGGCAAAAAAGTATTTCTGAAAAGAGGTGGAATCAAAACAGCCCATTTCGCACATCACAAGGATTGCCTATGTAGTGATAGCTGGAATTACGAAATGTCAAAATGGCATAAGGATTGGCAAAATCTGTTTCCTAAAGGAAACCGAGAGGTAACGCTTAGCCTTACTCTCAATTATTATTACTACAAATGCTCTTCTTATGAATATAAATTTGCAGAAGATGAATACGATTTTGAAGATCCTTACTGGATTGAACCTATATCTCATGACGAGAAACATAATATCAAACTGACACACAGAGCAGATGTCCTGGCATGTGGATATGTTATCGAATTTCAGCACAGTCCTATCAGCCGGCGTGAATTCAATGAGAGAAACTGGTTTTATCAGGCGTGCGGATATAAAATCATCTGGATATTTGACATGCGTGAAAAATTGGAAAACGGCTCCATAGACTGTTATAATGAATGGCATCGCGGGAAAAGCCGTGGCGGAGCATATTCTTGGGAACGGGCAAGTAGTTTCCTTTCTGATTATTCTCCTCAGAAAAACAAGAATATCATTGTTTTCTTTCAATTCAGCGATGATGAGCCGGATGAGATCATAATGGAAAGATTGGTATGGGCGATATGGGATGACGATATTGAAAAGTCAAATTTCAAACGGTTCTATACCCGTTATTCCTCGTATGACGCTACAAACGGTAAAAAGTTCTTTTGGCAAATAAAAAACAAAACTTTAGCAGCATAAAAAAGAAAATAGTCCCTTCAGCAGTGAAGGGATTGTTTTTTTGTTCTATAAAAAGCCTCGGTTTTGGCTCTATATTACAATAAAACAACACTGACAACTAACTTTAAAAAAGAGCCATAATAAGGAGAAAAACAGATGAGTCTTTTCCATGTAGAAACAACAAAAACAGCCATATTAAATAATATTGAATATAGCGCAAAAATCGAAAAAGATATAACTATTATTTTTTCTGCAGCGCATTATAATGTGAAAATACCGGAAGATGCGCATAATACAGAAATCGAGCTCATTCCCGATAACATGGACTTCCTGCACGAACTGACTGATATATTCCCGACAGGCAGTTATGACATAAAAATCAAACAGAGCATATACAGGCATTTAAAACCTCATATATCGCTTCATTTTGACATCAGTCATAAGAAATCCGGGGAAAAGATTTACTTTGCCGAGGGAGTCGTTCTTTCGGATGATGATTATGATTATATAAGGGATATTCTTATAAAAGAAGTTCCTCAATACAAATGGCAGACTGCTGAAAACTTTCTTCGAACAAGTATAGAAAGATATATGAGCGACAGCAATAATGACGATCTGTTTTCGGATGATGCATGGGATTTTTTGATCCGTATGACATCTGCAAGATATAAAGAATACAAAACAGACAGATATATTGATTTTGATACGGATCTGATGAAAAACACCGCAAGAGAAATTCTTGGAGAAGCGCTGCTTAGAGCCTATAAAGAGAACGAGGATATAATATGATCTATAAGAAGATCGTCTACACAAGAAAGCTGATTCCAATGTCTTTTGATTTCAATGATACTCACGGACGAGAACCATCCAATTGACAGTCTTTTGAAAGATTATTCTCTTAGGCTTTAAAACATATTAACAATATAACGATCTGTTAATTGGAAAATTGAAAGGAGAAAAACATGAGCGAATGGTTAGGATATGGTGTTGACCTAAGTAGGGTTAAATTCAAAAAAGATGCGTATAACATCATTTTTGAAAAAGCAATAGAGATTGAAGACATTAAAGCTTCATATGAAGAATATTGCAGGGATAATGACCTTGATCCAAACGGCGGATTCCAAACCGAATTCATTGATGATTATGATGACGGCGAGTGTAATACAGGTTTAGAGGGTTTCCTTCGGAATCTTATCAACTTGAAAGTGGATCCTTCCGAAGAACCTTTCAGTTATGATGATTACTGCCTGTTTGTTGCAGCTGATATCCCATGTAATGATGCAGCTAAAGCAGCTATGCTCACACAGGAACAGATACGTACTATTTTGTGCGATTATCTTAATCCGCTGATCGAAGAGCCTGCAGTCATAGAATGGCTTACTATACGAGGATGAACAATTAAGTTAATAACCCCGTTCCGTAAAGGGGCGGGGTTTTAAACTGAAAATAGAAAGGAAAATTATGAAAACAAAGAAATATATTAAAAACAGAATAACGACAGCATTGAGTCTTATAGAAGCAGCAAATACAATCCTGAGCAAACTGCAGGACGATCTTATACGAAAAGACGGCAATGACGATGCGCTGTTCGATTTAATGCTTGATGTTAAAAATGACAATTACGATAATGCAGAGCATGTCATGAAGGATCTTGCAGAGCTTGGTTATCTTAAAGACATGCCTGAAGAAAGCGAAAACGGAAACGAAAGGCCCCCTGTCACTGTAGGGCTTACATGCGACACTTATCTGAACATTAAGGTTCCTGTTGACGGAGGAGTGCTTGAAGCATTTGAATCCGAAAGCGATTTTGGCATTTATCAGGTAGGCATAGTATATGACTGCAATGATAATGTAAACAGCGCAGTTTTTGACCTTGCGCTTGCCGAGGTCAAGAAAGGAGAACTGGCGGAAAACAGCGGTCTTGATCCCGAAAATAACAAGGATATAGACCTGTATGTATTCGGAGATCAGACAACAGAAGATTACTCCGAGAAAATAAGCTTATCATACGATAAGTTTAAAGAGATAACGGATGATGGGCAGTATTGTGACAGCGAGATAGAGCGAGTTGTGGATAGCGAATGGAGTTAACAACAATATTATTCTCAGATGAAGAAAGGAGATATATCTTATGAGCACAAGAGCAATCATAGCCATGCCTACGCAGAAAGGCTATATTACCGCATGGTGTTGGAACGACGGCGGCCCCGACAACCTTGGACGCGAGTTAAGAAAATACTTTAGAGATAAAGAATCTGCGAAGCAACTGATCAGTATTCATAGTTTTTCTACTATCTGCGGGCCTCGCACTATTGAAGAATTCATGAAGGATGGCGATACAGCAGTGGCTCTCAGTAATTTAAGATATGCGCTTGTCCATCCTCATCAAGGGAAAGTGGTTGCCGGAACCGGGAAATATGGTTTTTTCAGAACAATCCAGGAAATGCTTGAACAGGACCTCAATTATGTATACATCTTTGATGAAGCCGGATGGAAAATGTATAAATGAATGTAAAAGCTCCCGGGTATCGGGAGCTTTTTTTAAGTCGATTTATACATATTATATACATGATACCTGATAATCTCAAACGTAAAAAAGAAAGGACGCGAAATGAAAAGAAAAATAGTGATTGAGATAGATGAAGAAATATATAATCACATGAAAGAAAGATTTATGTATGGTTATGCTGATACGGAACTTGATAAGGTTGGTCTTGCGGTCAGAAACGGCACACCGCTACCTAAAGGTCATGGAGACTTGAAAGACTTTCAAAAGATGTATGCTGATATAACAGAGAAAGAGGAATTAGCAAGGCAAAGAGTTATTGATACCCCGTCAAATAGTCCTTGTTATATGGCATATATGGCACAGCTGAATGAAAGAACTGCTTTTAAGGAAATGCTATTTGATGCACTAACAATTATAGAAGCTGATAAAGGAGAATGAGGAATAAGGAGAAAAAATATCTATGGGATGGACAGGAGTTCATTATTATGGAGCAATGACAAGCAAAAGAAGAAAAGAATTTTGCGATAAGATCTGGACGCAGTCGGAGCATGATGGGTATCCCGAGCTAAAGGTTTTGAAATCGACAATGATAGGGAACACATATTATGCCGCGGTACAATCTATCAAAAACGGGAAGAGCAAAGTGTTTGGAGCGGTGACATCAACATCTGTAAGGAATCACGAATTCCGTTATAAGGCAACAAGCGAAGAATGCGGTCCTGTTGAACGGAGATGTCCGGCATCAATATTAAAGCTTCTTTCACCGACAGATAACGAATGGGCTTTAAACTGGAGAAAAGAGTGCAAAGATCATAACAGAAAGAAAAAGGAAAAGAAAACCGCATATGATCTTCCCGTCGGAACTGTTATCAAAATTACGATTAACGGCATTGAAAAAACAATCGTAAAAAAGCCACCCATGTATCAGTTTAAAAGAAATTGGTGGTACATTCCGGCGGAACACAAGTATTATCCCGTAAAGCATCTTCCTGAAGAATTTGAGATCGTTCAAATCGCAAGGTGAAAACTAAAAATTGAAAGAGAATATAAAGGAGAAAAAGAGAATATGACAATAACAAAGACATGGAAGGTATATGGAAGAGACGGGCATAGGCAGAGGATGTCATTTGGAGAATCCGTATCGTGGGACTGGTCTGACAAAAATTTTGGCACCAGGATACTGGAAGTCGATACATGCGAAAAGACCGGGACAAACGATTATGTGATCGTCAGGATCACAAGAAACACATCCGAAGAATGTGACAGAGAATTGTCCGGACAGATCACAGACGGCTATTTTGAAAATGCTGCCGTAGGGAAAATCGTTGAAATCGACGGCAATGAGGAAAGATTTGAAAGGCTGAAAAAAGAACTCTTTATGTGAGGCAATGATTGCATTAAAGATTTTCTCGGCTGCTCGCTTGACCTTGATCACTACAGCAAAGACGAAATAGAAAAACTCATGGATGACACATACGCCCAGATGTCTGATGAAGAGTTGGTAAAATTCTTCGAGCGTTTTAATATCTGATAGAAAATACTGAAAGGAGAAAAAATGGAAGAGTACGAATACGAGCAGGAATACAATCCGATACCAGACAAGTCTCCGTGCGATACACCTGATAATGATGGAATTCACAGATGTCCTTATTCCAATGATCCCACATCTGAGATGTGTAGAAACTATTGTGGAATGGGCGTTGATTGCTGATAGAAAGGAATAAAATGCGAAGTTTTAAGGAGATAGGGAAGATATTGTATAACGAGGAAGCAAATGAAGCGTATAGAATTTACGCCTCGGCATGGCTGGATTTTGTTGATAACAATATCAATCATTTCATAATCCGGGATCATGATATCGCTCCCATAAAAGAATTGAAAGTCCAAGGCATAAAACCAACAGATGAAACCGTCAAAAAAATATATCTCGATAAAGCTGTTGAGATATTAAAGACGGTCATATCAAGCGGTTATTTTTCAAACTTTTCAGAGATCTATACTGAATATCCAATGATAAAAGAAAGATCCGAAGAGCTTGAATCCGTTATCCATGAAGGTATCGCATAAAGGAGAATAACATGATAATACCCTCGACAGTGTCGAGGGTGTTTTTTTTGTTCCATGAAAAAGTGCAGTCAGAAAAGCTAGTATAATACATATTAAATATAAAGATAGCTGAGTCAGATTACAGCGACTTGTTTAACGGAACAATAAATCAAGGGCTCGACAGGGCTGTTGGATATATTGAAGGTTGATGCCAAAGTAGATTGGCATTATGTTGAGTCATAAGGAGAGAAATATGGCTTGGATACACGAAGAATATCCTGAAGGAAGAATAAGAGACTATGTTAACGGTGTAGAACACGACCTTGAAAACGTAACCGCCAACGAAGGGCACGACCTTGTCAAGGTTTCTATTTTAGAGCAGACGAAACGCATCGCTGACATAGCTGTCCATAATACCAGATACCGTAAAGAATGGTTTGAAGAGGTTCGGAGCGAAATAGAGGAACTGGCAAGATTCCACTCGGTCGAAGTTCCTATGGTATATGGTGACGGTACAGAAACTACAATCAAGATGGTTTCTTTGGAAGAACTCGGTCGGATACTATTTGAAATAGAAGATGCTATAGGAGGAAAGCTATGAATAAGATAAATAGATATGATGCACAAAAATTGATTGAAGCAAAAAAGATCATAAATGGTGTTGCTGACTATAATTATAGGTCGGAATCCGATAGATTATACCGCAAACTCTGCACAATAGTATCAAAGATAGACCATTTACTCGAAACGGAATTAGAACCCGAATTGCAAGAAGAATATAATCTTCTTGGCCGTGTTTGAACCAAGACGTTGAAGCACAGGCAACCGAGTTTCTCGCAGAAGCAAGATGGTGTGCGGAAAGTGAGGATAAGGGAATATGGCAGATATAGAATTAGAACAAATGAATAGTGATATGCCTGAATGGTTACAAAAATGCTTATCCTGCACTCATTCCTATCACAAACAGGATGATGCGGATACCATCTATTGCAGATGTCGAAACGGCATTTGCAATTATAAGCCTGCTGCAGAAAACAAGCCAAAGGAGAAACAACATGATAGCGATTAAAGATATGGAAATGCCAAAAGATTGCGACAGTTGTCCTTTCTATACTTATTACAATGATGCCGAGGACGACTGTGGGATAACAGGGGAAGGATTATATCATGTTAAAATCGGAGAACGCCATGAAAAATGCCCGCTTATAGAATTAAAGGATGTTTTTGAGAAAACAAGTTATCATTGATAAAATTAAGGAAAAGATGGATAAAATTGGTATATGGGGTATACATATATCTCACAATCGTATAGACAAGAAATTAACACAGAATCTATACACCTGCATACAGTGCGGATACAAATACAAGGATTATCCGGGCCGGCCAGTAAAAGAAGAATGCCCGGTTTGTATAAAGGTTTCCAAGGAACAAAAAAGGTAAACGTATGGCTCTTACGAATAATAACCTTGAGATAATTAAGGCAATAGCAAAAAATAACATACATAAGGCAAGAATAGCGGCCATGGCTTCTCTTGCGGAAGATACATCAAAGAAGAACGCTGACGTAATAAAACATTACCGCCGGCTTCTTACCGGTAACGCCAGCATCCTTATGTCCAACCTGCCAAGCGATATGCAGTCGTTTCTTGTTGGAAGTGCTCCTGGAGGATTTAAAACAGACCGGTATTATGTCAGGGATAGCGAAGCTGCTATCGTTGAAGATATTATCAAGATGAAATACGTCGCTGATGAAATGTCACTCAGGGATATTCCATATAAGAACACAACCCTGCTGTATGGAGAATCCGGAACAGGAAAAACGGAGCTTGGGAAGTATATAGCCTATAAACTTAACCTGCCGTTCTTTTATATATCATTTTCATCCATGATCGACTCGTATATGGGCGGTACAGCAAAGAACATCCATAAGGTATTTGAGTTTTATAATGCCATTCCTTGTGTGCTTATGCTTGATGAAGTCGATTGTGTAGCCACAAGACGAAGCTCCGGTGGTAGCAAAGGAGCAGATGGTGAACTGGAAAGAACGACTATCTCTATAATGCAGGAGCTTGACAGGTTGCCTAACCATGTGGTTCTGATTGCGGCTACAAACCGTCTTGATATCGTGGATGACGCTCTTATGCGAAGGCTCTCCATTAAACATGAGATCAAGAATATGACCACAGTAGAGCTTGATGCCATGATACGGCAATATATTAAGGCAACTGATACAGAAAAATATATTGACGAAAACACCATTGCTGAACTGACCACCACATACCAAAACCCGGGTCAGGTAATGCCCGAACTTATCAAATGCATGGGGAAAGCTATCTTCGAGGAAAAGAAGGATATGATATTATCTGACGACACAAATACGGAGGAATCTCCCGATGTCTGGGAAGTGACATACACCTGGAAAACGAACATAGCTGCCGAGACAGAGGAAGATGCCATTGCAATAGCAAGGCATAATCGGAGCGGTTATATGGCTAAAGGATATTCAGAAGAATATTCAGCAAAAAAGGCAGATTTCTTGTATCCGGTCGATAGAAAATAAGGACAAAAGGAAGAAAAGGAGAAAATATGAAAACGTATAGCATAACATTGCAGCAGGAACCTTTATTCTGGCTCGGAGATAAGTTCTATAAGGTTGAGGAAACAACCCCACGTTATAGACGTACATCCAAAATGGAGTTTTCATCAAAGTGCCCTTCCTGCAACGGTACAAGAAAGATCACTTATAAAGGCTACAACGGGAGCGATTTCGAGTGCGAGTGCCCTGTTTGCAAAGGTTCTGTTTATCATGGATATGGCAACAAAATTACGCTTACAAACTGGGAAGTACACGAATATATCGTCTACAAGATAAATGCTCAGGGCCCGGAAACTGTAAGCGCATATAAAGATGGCATAGGATATATTGATTCTATGAGTCTTACGGCATTTTGCAAAATAGGAAGGTGTATGGACGATTATATCCAGACCAATGTACCCTGCGTAGAAAACCGCGTAGATATCGACATCAAATCAATGGATATGGACGCCTATTACTTCAATCCACAAGACTATGTGTTTAGAAAGAAAGCTGACGCAGCCAGATTCTTAGAAACACTGAAAGAACGTGACAAACAGAGGCTTGCTAAATTTAACAAAACTTATGAAACAGAGTACGAATATCCGTTTTAAAACAATCAATGTAGAAAGAATATAGAAAGTGAGATTAAAATATGAGTGTTTGGACACATGTTGCAGGGATAATCCGAGTTGACGGGCTTCGCAGTGATGATACCAAGCCCGACTGGGACAAAATCATTGGCAAAGAACTAGGCTGGGGAGATCCCCACGAAATATGGGATGATTATGACAAGAATCCCGAAGCATTCATGCCCTGCGGAAGTGAAGGCTCCCTCAAGAAAGTCATTTGGGAGAACCCAAATAAGTCTTCTCTTGCAAGTTACACAGTTTCAATCTTCGGAGACTTGCGTGATTATAGTGATTTTGTAGAGATTAAAAAGTGGTTTGCCAAAGTATGCAGCGAGCTGTGGGTCAGAAACGCCGTTATTACCGCCGGGTGCGAGCTCGGATCGAGATT
>JAEEGL010794184.1_pt1 | contig 16633 bp, 14 predicted proteins | sample 9134231 | NCBI WGS metagenome assembly JAEEGL01 (sample SAMN16246548, study PRJNA631951) | gut metagenome | biome: gut microbiome; feature: rumen; material: fiber-attached | host: Bos | place: Iran: Karaj | collected 2018-10 | reverse complement strand
GTAATATTCCACGCCGGGCACGCCTGTGAATTGCACGGTGATCTTGCCGGATCTCTCGTCATAACCACAGACCTGCTCCTGCTTTGAAGCCTCCGTCCCGCTCTGGAACCGGACGAGCAGCTCCGGCTGGCCGTCGCCGTCGATGTCGCAGACAGCCAGCTCGTTACCGGAAAAATTCCCGGTGAGATCATCCTTGTCGATGGCGGTGCCGTCAGGGAGGATGTGGCCGTCGACGAAGATCCGGGCCGCCTCCAGAAACGCGGCTTGGCGTGCATCCACAGCCCATGCCGGTGCGGCGCAAAGCGGCAGCAGTACGCACACTAGAAACAGGAACCCATGCTTTCTCATAAAGATTTCCCCGTGGCCTGGCCTTCATCCCCGGCCGTTCCGCAGATCCCCGCGCTCCCGCCGCAAAAGAGATGCCCCTCTCCTCTTTTTTGCGCGCTCCCCATGCAAAAAGCCCGCCTCCAGGCAAGAGCCTGAACAGCGGGCGTCGATCCCCAAAGCCAGCCGCGGCTCATGCACGGACAGTTGTCATGGCCACGGGGCATTTTTTGCGGTGGAAGGCAGCAAGCAGCAGGATCTATTGATGAAAAGCTGCCGTCAGGGCGTACGGCAAGGCGGCTCCTGCTCCCCAGGCAAGCAGAGATGTCAGTATGCCATGTCCTTTCCGCAGCCATAGCGCCCCTCATACGTCGATCCGGGGCAGATCGCCCTGCCCTTTCATAGCCCACGGCACGGCTGTTTGCAAGTTTTTCGACCCTCATCCAATCCTCAATGCAGCGTCCCTGGCCTGTCCTGCACCTCAGCCCCACCCCGGCATGCTTCCACGGCACTCTCTATCGGTGCTGAAGTCCCTGGGATTCTGCAAGGCGTAAAGACAGGCATTGCGGCACGGTCGCGGCAGGGCTGTTCCAGCGCATCTGCCCTCATCAAGGCCCACGCTCCATGGCGGCTTGTTCCGCCACAGATAGCGGCATCTCTCCTGCCGCGGCCCGCGCAGCAGGAGCTTCGCCGGTCCGGCACCTCTCCGGGCATGTGGATTCATTAAAATCAAGCCCCACAACGAGTTATGTTACGTTGTGGGGCTTCATGGAGAGAGAGGGAATATAACTATTATTGCAACATGCTGAAATTATAAACTGTGTAAAAACAGAATTGCAATTATACCGTAAATTATACCGTATTTTTTTATCGCTATGCACTATTGCATAGTCTTTTCCCGTCCATCCAGAAAGGCAATGAGTGTCGAAAAAAGCCATTGCGGATTGCCTGCCTGATCGTGATCGTCCGGCACCGGATAGGTGCCCTGGCCTATGCCCTGGAGCAGTTCCCGCGTGGATATGCCGTATCCCTTGGCTACGTCCGCCGCGTCTATAAGCACGTCATGCTTTTTATCCATGGCTTGCCCTCCATTGACTGCCTATGCCTGATCGTAGCCGTTTTTTTAAATTAATAGATATTGTGAAATATTTCACTATTAACATGTTTTAAAAAAGGCCAGGCATGACGATTACCCTTGCCTTCCAGCTTTTTTAGTTCACGCTCAAAGCTTTTTAGCTCCACTTCATAGGCCTTCAGATCTTCCTGGTATTGCTGCATCAAGGCTTTCTCTTTTGCTTTCAGCCGCGCAGCCAGGATATTTTCTACAGAGCTTTTCCCGTCCCCTGTGGCGCCGATCAAAAGCAGATAAAGGCTTAGCGGGGTAACGTGCTTAGGCGTCCGGATATTGGCCAGGCGCTGCGCAAGCCATGACATGACGGAAAGCATGGTGCCGCCTACCATGGAGGGGCTCGTATCTGTCACCGCGGCCACGTCCAGGACTGCCTGGCCGAACTCCAGGAAACACTCCACAGGATAGGGCGCCTGCGGCTGTGGCGGCCTGCGCAACGGCAAAGGTTCCTCTGCCTGCGCCGATCCCTGGCCATTCTGCGCCCGCCCCGGCGCCTGGCCCTTGACCGTCATGCCGGAATAGTCCGCCCCGCCTGCATTCTGCGCCCTGCGCGGGGAGGCATAGCCGGCCTTGCGTGCGCTGGCCAACGTGCGGACGGCCTCAGAGGATGGCAGGCCAATAGCGGAAGCGGCCGCCTCCAGTTTCCGTTGGACTGCATCCGCATCCAGTTCCCCGCCTGCTGCCAGGGCAAACAATTTCACAGCCGCCCGGTTCAGGGTATCGTTTCGCGTTCCCTGTTCCGCAGCCCGCAGCGTGGTAAGTTCATCCTGCAGCGCCTGCAGCCCGTAAGGCGTTCCGCCATCCGGCCCGGAATAAGGCGCCTGTGCGGCCGCCTGCGCGGCTTTTACATCCTGTGCCGGCGCGGGCCTGCCTTTCTGTGAAGCAAGCTTTAAAAGCCATGCAGGGGCATGCATGATAGCTGCGCCCGGTGCCTGCCATTGATAGGACTTGCCCGTTTCCTGGTTGAATGACGGGGTTATGATAACGTAGCCGCCCTCTCCCCGGATATCAACGCCGGGAAGGATCCCCGCAGCGTTCCGCACAGGTTCGCCCGCTGGCATTTCGTAAAACATTTGAACGCCGCCGCCCGCCGTGTTTTGTGCCAGGGTCCGGGGAAGCGGCAGCCGGTGATCTATGCAGTATTGCCGGAGCGTTTGGACGCCATCCGCGCCGCCCTTGTGCCGGTCCAGGTCAACGGCAAAGAACTTGCTGGCCGATCCCGTGGCAACAGCCCACATGCAGCCGGGGAACTGTTCCAGCCATTGACTTATCTTCCTTGTGTCCGTAGTGGCAGCTTCCGGCCAGTTTTTGACAAGCGGGTTTTTTGCCGCAGCCGTATGGACCTCTCCCGTTTTCCGATCCGTCCATGTTTCGGCCTTTGCTCGGCAGGGAAACAGCTTCCAGCCGCGCCGGCAATACTCAGAAAGGACGGCATGCATTGCGCTGTTAGTCATGGTCATGGCCCGCCCCCTTTGCCTCAGCGTCAAGCATGGCCTGCAGCGCATTGCTACTGCATTGCCGGACTGCATCCAGGGCCCTTATCTGCATATCGTTGCATAACAGGTTGATCATGTGCGCGCAGCCGTACCGGCACTCTACGGGCATGGGCTCATCAAGTGTCACATTGTCCCCGCCGATGTAGGCGGAAAGAACGCGCAGCGCCATCACTCCATCAAAGAGCGCGTTCACGCCATCCACCGGCAAAATGTTTGCGTCCTTTACGCGGAAAGCGGGGATGGAAACGGGGTCAACCGTGGCCGTGGTGAAAGTGGACGTGTTAGGCATATTGCCTCCTGCATAAATTGGGGTTGATAAGGCACAAAAAAAGACGGGAACACAGGCTCCCCGGCTTATGCAAGGCCGCCGCACGCTCACGCCATGCGGACCTGTGTCCCCGCCGATATAAGGAAATCTCTTGCAAGATATTCCGGCAGAAACGAAAAAAGCCGATGTTTTCGCCCTTTGGGGAAGGGGTCAGGCCTCGACTAGGCCTTGCATAATTAGGGATTTCCACCATGCAGGAACATGCATGTTCCGTCAAGCAAAACCTTGTTTCCGGCCTGTGATCGTGACCGGTTCCGCTTTGCTGAAAATGCCCGCAAGCCGGGTCATCTTGTTTGATCGCCTCCCCGGTCAAGGAACAGGCAACCGGGCATTGCTTTCTGATTTTTTCCGTTGCGCGTACCGGTTTTATAAATCGGCAATCGTGACATACCGGCATGGCAGGCAGCCCGCCTTGCGCCGCGGTACCCGGCATGGCATTTTCGTTTCCGTCCCGTTTTTTGCAAAGCCCGCGTGCCGCCGCCCCGCAGCCGTGGGCCGTTCTTTTTCCTGCCATCATGCTGCGCTCCCCCCGTCCGCTTCCTGTTCCATGCGGTCAAGGAACGCCTGGAGATCTGCCAGCCTCCAGCCACTTGTGCGCGGTCCAAGTTTCAAGGGGCGCGGCAGCCGTCCAATGGCCGCCCACCGGTAAGCCGTCTGGACGGATACGCCCAAAAAACGCGCCGCTTCCGCCGGGCGCAGCATGCCGCCCGCCTGTGCCTGTTCCGTATTCCTTGTAGTCATAAAAAAGCCTCCAAGTTAGGTTGTAAAACTTACAACGTTTGCCTGGAGGCTATGGCTTTTGTGTTTTTTGTGCCCGGAATAAAAGATATTCCGCCGGAATAAGTCTGCTATTCCGTTTTATTGTCCATAACACTTTGGATTTTATCAAAGTATTTTTTAGCTGTTTTTTCATCCAGGTCTAGATATTTTTTTATTCCTCCCCTGATATTGGGCTTGGAAATGTCTTTGCCGGTATAGCGTAAAATTGCATTGCAAATTTTCATCCAGGACCTTTCTTCCCTGGCATCCATCCTGCCTGTGTCATCCGCGCCCTGTGCGGCCGCCTGAGCAGCTTTTTTCGGTTCCGTGATAGTTTGCTCACGTTCGGCAAGCTGCGCCCTCAGCGTGGCAATTTCTGCCTGGTCTGCAGCTGCGCGGACGCCTTCAATAATTCTGTTGCTGATCGTGTCTGATATGCCCGCCCTGTTCAATTTTTGGATAAGTTCAAAAAGCTTGTAATGCGTATTTGGTGAAAACAAGTGGGACATGATCGCAAAACTATCTGCGCCCACAAATTCTTTGACGTCTTCCGTTGAAACTATGTGATCTTGGATCCCTGTAATACTTGCAAGCATGTCCGCGCCCTCTCCATGGCGTGCCTCTCAGTTATGCCCCGGCAGGCGGCAGAGAGTGGCCGCTTTTCGGCATGGTTCATGACGCCACGCCTAGCCGGGGAAATTAGCAACATTAGCAACTTTAGCAGCATGGTTAAAATATATTTTCTATGCGCCGCCCCCAAAATTAGCAGTTTTAGCAACTTTAGCAGGGGGGTTAAGAAATATATTTTTTTCCTTCCATCCATTCCTTCATACTCATGACGGCCCCGGCCCTCAGCGCGTCCAGATAGTCCGCCCATTGTTGCATCATGACCCTGCGTTCCTCCAGATAGTCAGTCCGGTTATAAGCGGCGCGGACTTTGTTCCGTTCCGCGTGGGCAAGCTGCGCCTCGATCACGTCCGCCCTGTATCCGGCCTCATTGAGTATGGTACTTGCGATAGCTCGAAAGCCATGAATGGACATTTCCTTATCGGAATAGCCAAGCCGCCGCAGCGCCTGCAACAAGCCTTCCGGGGTTATCATCTTTGCCTTGCTCTGAGGGGACGGAAACACAAGATCACCTTGCCCTGTCCATGGCTCTATTTCCCGCAGTATGGCAATGGCCTGCTTTGCCAGGGGAACAATGTGCTGGCTTTTCATCTTCATCCGTTCGCCTGGTATGGTCCAAATACCCCGATCAACGTCTATTTCCTGCCATCTTGCCCCCCGTAGTTCCTGCGAACGAACGAAAACATACGGGAGCAGCTTCAAGGCGTATTTCATGGGGGCATAGCCTGGATAAGTATCTATCGCCCGCAGCAAGGCGCCTACTTCCGCAGGGTCAAGCAATGCCGCCCTTGGCTTTGCCTTTGGCGTAGGCGCCAGGGCGCCGGACAAATCGGCAGCCGCATTGAACTTGACGTATCCGGCGGCGCGGGCATACCGGCAGACTTGTGCGGCAAGGCAAAGGATCCTGTGCGCCTGCTCCAGCTTCCCGCGCTGTTCTATAGGCTTGACTGCATGCAAAATATCTTTGGGCTCCAAGTCACAAAAGGGGATCATGCCAATGGCTGGAAAAAGATAGTTCTTAAGCCTCTGGAGTTTCTGCGCCCTGGATATTGGACTATTGTTGATCGTCATCGTGGCATGCCATTCAAGCGCCACCGCCTCAAAGGTCATGGCCCGGCGCTGTTCCTCTGCCTCAGCTTCCGCGGCCAAGCGTTTCTTTTCCTCCCTGGGATCCATCCCGGCCTCTATCAATTGCCGTACCCTGGCCGCCTCCAGGCGCGCCTGCTTCAGTGTCATTGTCGGATATCGGCCAAGGGAAAGCGTGGCCCGCCTGCCATTAATAGCGGCATCAAGCCTCCAGGACTTGCCGCCTGCCGGGGAAACGTAAAGATACATCTGCCCGCCATCGGTAAGCTTGTATGGCCTGTCTTTGGCCCTGGCGTTTTTTATTTCTGTTTCCGTGAGCATATCCGGCGGCCTTCAAAAATACGGTATTTTTTGAGGGATAATTCCGTATGCCGTAAAAATACCGTGGATTATACCGTAAAACCTGTGCGCTTTTATGGTATAGTATGTTATGACGTGAGAGTAAAGAGCATTAAAAAATTCAAGTCCCACAAACAGTTATGTTATGTTGTGGGACTTTCTGGAATTGTTGTTTGGCGGAGAGAGAGGGATTTGAACCCCCGGAGGTGTTACCCTCAACGGTTTTCAAGACCGCCGCGATCAGCCGCTCTGCCATCTCTCCGTGGGACGCATCTTCTGCAAAATTCCCTTTTCTGTCAACAGCCGCTCCCGCGCCACTCCAAGGTGCAGGCAGCATGGCGGTGCTGCCCGGGGCCCCGCAGGGACAGGCGGATCCCGCCAGGCCTCCGGGAACAGGAAGGCGGCAGGGGCCTCATTGTGCCAGCGTATACGAGGCCTGCCCTTCCGTGATGGGGACATAGCCGAAGCGGGTCACGTATTTGGTGCCGGGATGGGCCGCCTCAAGGATCTGGGACTTGATCTGCGCCAGCATCTGCGAACGGAGTTCCGGCGGGGTCTGCTGCAGGAGCGCCAGCATCTGCGCCCGCTGCCCTTCGGGAAGGGACTTCAGGACAGGGTCGTCTTCGGGGGCTGTCGACCTGCCGATGCTTTCCACATCGAATTCATATTCCTTGCCCTGCTTGTAGAAGGCAAGGCATTTGGCTCCCACGGGCAGCGTGTAGGCCGTTTTGCCGCTGTTGGTGAATACGCCGTTGCCGTCCGCCATGCCGATGAACTTGAACTCCCTGTTCAGGTGGGGATCACCGCTGCCCGTATCCGCCGTGGTGGAAAGGAATATCTTTGCCATGGGGTAGGAAAGTATGGTCACCGTGGGCTGGCTTTTCATCTGCTCCTGGTAGATGCGCCGGCTGACCCCGTCCGCATCGAGGACATTGCCCTTCGCGTCGTCGATCCAGACCCATTTGCTCCTGGGCGAACCGCGTTCGATGACTTCGCGGAATTCCTGATGCGCTCCGGGCACGGCACGTTCGTCCCTGCGGTAGGACCCGGCATCGGGGATGCTGACAGGCGCCTGCCGGGGAGCCTCTGTCAGGTACAGCTTCTTGATCTGCTCAACGTAGTTGATGGAGTTCCTCCGGTTGAATGTGGGGCCGTCCTCGGCGGTGACATACCTGTAGCCCTTCAATCCAAGAGGCATGGGGGCAAGCTTGAAGATGGCCCCCCTGGCCATGCCCTTCTCCCCCTGCGCAGGACGGTACACGATGTATTCGATGCCGGGGATCTCCCGCACGGCCTCCACCTGCGCCTTCACCTTCTTATGCATGGCGGCATGGCTGGGACCCAGGACATCGAACAGGGTCCAGTCCTGCCCGGCGAAGCCGATGAGGATGTCGCCCGCCCTCAAGCCGGCCTTCGCCGCCGGCTTGTCCCAGGTGACGGACTGGACATAGGTGAGGCAGACGGAAGGGATGGACTGTTCGATGAGCCAGTTTTCCAGGGGCAGGGGGCGCAGGGGCATGGAGGTCGTGTTCGCCTCGCCCAGCAGCGTCCCCTTCCCGTCCCGGTACACCGTCCCATTGCCCAGGACGCGGGACTCGCCGATGTTCAGGCCCCGGCCGTCACGGTAAACGAGGGCCTCCCCGAGCGGGGTCGCGCTGCCGATGGACTGGCCGCGTGCGTCCCGGAACTGCCAGGAATTGCCCAGGCGCGACACGCTGCCCAGGCGCTGGCCCGAGGCACTGGTGAAATTGATCTCGTTGCCGAGCTGCCTGGCATAGCCGGCGGTCTTGCCCTTGGACACATAGCGGATCTCGCTGCCCTGCGGGCTCCCCTCATAGCTGATGCCTCCCACCTTGATCTTCATGTCCCAGGCGGAGGCGGTGACGGCGGAAAGCAGCACGATGGCAAAGGCAAGCAGGAACTTTTTCATGTTTCCACTCCCGGTCTTTGTGATTATGGTACGGTGACAATGTAGCGGAACGGCTTTGATAAGGCAATGGATGCTGCGCAGGACGCCTGCCCGGGGTGGATCTCCCCGGCACCGTGCCGGAGGCGGGGCAGCCATCCTGCCCGGCCTTCACAGCCTCCGGGACCGCAGACCAGTCCGGGATGTTTTGTGAAATTTATGCTATGCGGCAAACAGACCTTGCCTTCACATTGCAAGCTCCGGGATTTTAAACTAGACTAGCAGCGACCAATAATGTAGTATTGAGCACAGTGCTTTCTATTCAACTGCATTAACTGGCACCGCTTTCATCATTCCCGAGAAAGCGGGACGCTGTTCACCTCAACCGGCACGAGGTAAGGGATGGAGGAGAGGAACAATATAACCACGCCGGCGGAAGAGCCGAAAAAGTGCTGTTGCGGCTGCGGCTGGGGCGCCTTTATCGTCGGGCTCGTCGCTGCCCTGATACTGGGCTGGTGGGTGCTGCCAAACCTGATGAAGACGGAAAAGCACCAGCCCATCGCCTTCAGCCATGTGGAGCATGTCAAGAAGCAGGGCATGGAGTGCAGTGCATGCCATTTCGTCCGTGCCGACGGCACGTTCAGCGGCGTCCCCTCCACGGCGGACTGCGCACAGTGCCATTTCACCATTCTGGGCAAAGACCCCGAAGAAGCCAGATTCGTCCGCGAATACGTGCAGACCGGCAGGGAGATCAAGGGCGAATGGCTGATCTACCAGAAGCAGCCTGACAATGTCTTCTTCAGCCATGCCCTGCACCTCAGCCCTATCATCAAGACCAAGGGCGCACAGGAAGCCAGCAAGCTCTGCGTCCGCTGCCACCTGAACGTTGCCGAGATGGACACCCCGCCCGCGTTCCGCGGGAACAGGCTCTCGGGCTACTCCGAAAACACCATGCTCATGTGGGGCTGCGAACGCTGCCATGCCGAGCATATGGCCAAGGGGAACACCAACGCCAGCAACGCCTGCTTCACCTGCCATAAATAGGGCAATCGCGAGGAAATCATGGACAGACGAGGATTTCTTAAATTTGCCGCCGGCGGGACCGTGGGCCTCGTGGCGTCGCCTTTCATATGGAACACCCTTTATGATGCCGTCTACTGGACGCAGAACTGGGGATGGATCCCCCGCCTGAAAAAGGGCAGGGACGAATATCTGCCGGCCGTGAGCAAGCTGTGCCCTTCCGGCACGGGCTTCCTGGTGCGCACGGTCAACGGCGTCCCCGTGAGGACCATCGGTGACAAGGCCAATCCCGTGAGCAAGGGCGCGCTCACGGCGCTGGCCGCCGCCGAAGCGGAGCTGCGCGTCAGCCCCTCGCGCATCAAAACGCCTCTCAGGCGCACTTCCGACGGAGCTTACGTCTCCCTGTCGTGGGAAGAAGCCGAAAAGCTCCTCATCGAAAAAGCGAAAGCGGCGGGGCGTTCCGTCTGCGCTGTTTCCGGCGATCCCACATCCAGCATCAACGAGGTCATTTCAGCCACCCTGCGCCATCTGGGCTCTGACGATTTCTACTTCATGCCCGGCGAGGAAGCCCCGGCCGCCGCGGCCTGGGCCGCCATGGGCGGGCAGGGGCGCATCGGCTACGACGTGGAAAACAGCGACTGCATCCTCGCCGTGGGCGCCCCCGTGCTGGAAAGCTGGGGGGTCGTCGCGTCCAACAGGGCCGTGTTCAACCGCACGCATCCGGCTGGGGGCGAAGCCTCGCTCAAGCTGATCTACGCCAGCCCCATCCAGAACAACACCGCCGCCGGCGCCGACCTCTGGCTGCCCATGAAGCCGGGCACGGACATCACGCTCCTCCTGGGGCTCGCCAACCTGCTGATCAAGGCCGGGAAGGCCGGGTTTGCAGCCGGGCTGCAGAATTTCGCTCAGCTGTGCGCGGGATATACGCCCGACAAGGTCGCCGGGATCACCGGCGTTCCCGCAGCGCGGCTCGAAGCCGCTGCCAAGGCGCTGTGCGAAGCCAGCCGCCCGCTGGTCATCGCCGGCTCCATGCTGGGCAGCGGCGGACAGGCCGGTCCGGTGATGGCGGCCATCGCCCTCAACATGCTCCTTGGCAGCATCGGCCAGGAAGGCGGCATCGTGGAGCTGCCCTACCCCGCCCCGGTGGTCAAGGGCGCCGCCTCCTACCGCGAGGTCATCGCCAAGCAGTTCATCGACTACACCCAGGCTGTCATGTCGGGCAAGAAGGAAGCTCCCGGGCTGCTCATCATCCATGCGGCCAACCCGGCATACGCCCTCCCTGCAGGTTCGGGCATAAAGGAAACGCTGCAGAAGGCCGGCTTCGTCGTGTCTGTGGCCAGCTTCATGTCCGAGACGTGCGCCGAGAGCGACCTTGTCCTTCCTGCGGCGCTGGGCATGGAAGCCTTTGACGACGTGCTGACCCCCTACGGTTCCGGACGCGTCACCTATGCCATCGCGCGCCCCGTGGCCAAGCCCTTCGCCCAGGCTCGTCCGGCAGGCGAGCTGTTCATCGCCCTCGCCCAGGAACTCGGCGCGGCGCTGGGCGTCAAGGACATGCCCGGGCTGCTCTTCCGGCGCGCCTACGCCCTTGGCGTGAACTTCAAGTCCATGCTCGAAGAAGGGCGCGCCCATGTCGCCGGCACCCTTCCGACTTCTGCATCCCCCCTGTTCTACAACTGGGAAGCGATGCAGCGTGCCGCATCCGCCGCCACCGCCGACGGCGACTACATGCTCGCACCGGTCGTCGTCCTGGGCCTGGGCACTCCGCAGACGTCTGTCCCGCCGTTCGCCGCGAAAACCGTCACTGACTACCAGATCTCCGGAAAATACAGCGTGGCGCAAATGAACGGCGCAACAGCAGCGAAGCTGAAAGTCTCCGGCGGCGACAAGATCAGGATCACTGCCGCAGGCGCCGGCAGCTGCGCCGCCATCGTTTCGCTGTTCGAAGGCGTCATGCCCGATACGCTCTCCCTCGTAGCAGGGCTGGGGCATACGGCCTTCGACAAGTTCAGCAGAGGCAAAGGCGCAAACGTCGCGTCCTTGGCCGGCATTTCCAGAGAACCTGGCACCGGACTCCCTGTCTGGGGCGTTATGGGCATCAAGGCCGAAAAGGCGTAGGGGGGCCGCATGTCTTCTGAAGCAAAGCAATTCAAGATCAAATGGGGCATGGTCATCGACCTGGACAAATGCACCGGATGCGGTGCGTGCATGGTGGCCTGCCAGGCAGAAAACAATGTGGCGCCTGCAGAAGTGGGCGGCGACAAGCACCGCTCCCTGAACTGGCTCACCGTGTTCAGGCTTTCCAACCGCAAGCCCTTCCCCGACCATGAGGTCGCCTACCTGCCCCGCCCGTGCATGCAGTGCGGCAAGCCGTCGTGCGTTGCCGTCTGCCCGGTCATCGCCACGGACAAGCGCGAAGAAGGCGGCATCGTCAGCCAGATCCCGCCACGCTGCATCGGATGCCGGTACTGCATGGCGTCCTGCCCTTACCATGCCCGCTATTTCAACTGGTACGATCCCAAGTGGCCCGGCGACCTTGCGCAGGCGCTCACCCCGGACGTGTCCACCCGCATGCGCGGCGTCGTGGAAAAATGCTCCTTCTGCCACCACCGGTTCATGAAGGCGCAGCAGGCGGCTGCCGCGAAGGGCGAAGACCCGATGAACCTGCCCGACGGCGCCTATGTCACCGCCTGCACAGAGGCCTGCCCCAACGGCGCCATCACCTTTGGCGACCTGCTCAATCCCGCGCACAAGGTCCACGAGCTCATCAAGAGCCCCTACGCCTTCCGCCTCCTGGAAAGGCTGGGGACCGACCCGCAGGTGTATTACCTGAGCAGGCGCGAATGGGTGCGGCGCGAAGGCGACAACTACCTTGAAAACGAGAAGACCGGCGAAGCCAGGACACAGGGGTAAGACATGGATTACAGCAGACCTGTTGACGCAGAGCTCTTTCCCGAAGGGTGCGAGCGCTGCTCTCTGACAAAGTTTACGGGCTGGATGACGTTCCTCGGGCTCATCTTCCTCTGGGGGCTTTATGCCGCCGTGCGGGTCCTGAGCTTTGGCCTTGGCGAGACCGGCATGGACGACTATTTCGGGTTCGGGCTGTGGATCACGTTCGACCTCGCCGTCATCGCCCTGGGCGCCGGCGCCTTCTTCACCGGGGCCCTGCGCTACATCCTCAACATCGACGAGCTCAAGAACATCGTCAACCTGGCCGCGGTCATCGGCTTCCTCTGCTATACGGGCGCCATGCTCATCCTGGTGCTCGACATCGGCCAGCCGATACGCTGCTGGTTCGGCTACTGGTACCCCAACGTCCACTCCATGCTCACGGAAGTCATCTTCTGCATCACCTGCTACTGCATCGTGCTCATCCTGGAATTCGTGCCGCTCATCCTGGAGAACCGCCAGCTGATGAAAAAGCGCTTCATCCACGCGCTGGCTCACAATTTCCATGTGTACATGCCCATTTTCGCCGGCATCGGCGCCTTCCTCTCCACCTTCCACCAGGGATCGCTGGGCGGGATGTACGGCGTGCTTTTCGGACGCCCGTACCTCTTCCGCGAAGGCTTCTTCATCTGGCCGTGGACCTTCTTCCTGTTCGTCCTGTCCGCCGTGGCATCCGGCCCCATGTTCACCGTGCTCATCTGCGCGCTCATCGAAAAAATGTCGGGCAGGAAGCTGGTCAGCTGGGAGGTCAAGCAGCTCATGGCCAAGATCGCGGCGACCATGCTCCTGGTCTATACCGTCTTCAAGTGCCTGGACAGCTGGTACTGGGCCACCGACACCCTCATCGGCGAGGGGCTCACCTTCGACCAGATGTTCCATGGCTGGATCTACGGCAAATGGCTGTTCTGGCTTGAGCACCTGTGCCTGATCGTCCCCCTGGTCGTCCTGCTCTGCAAGGGGCTGCGCGCCAAGGCCCCCATCATGTACAGCATGATGTTCCTCACCTGCACGAGCATCGTGCTCAACCGCTACCTGCTCACCGTCCAGGGGCTGGCCATGCCGGTCATGCCTTTCGACCGCTGGTACGAATACGCTCCCAACTGGGCGGAGTGGGCTTGCTGCTTCCTGGTGTTCGCCTACGCAGGCATGGTGCTCTCGCTGGCCTACCGCTACCTGCCCATGTTCCCGCAGGAAGCCGCTTTGAACAAAAAATGACCGGTAACGACGCATGACAGAAGGCGGTCCATGGCGGGCCGCCTTTTTTCTCCCTCAAGATCCTTGCTCCGGAGCACGCAGCATGTACGCCATCCGCACCGACAGCACCGACCCTTTTTTCAATCTCGCCCTGGAAGAAACGCTCTTCGAGACCCTGCACCCCGGACATCCCGGCATGCTGCTTGCCTGGCGCAACGCGCCTTCCATCATCGTGGGGCGGCATCAGAACACGGCCGGAGAGGTGAACCAGGAGTTCTGCGGGCGCCATGGCATACGCGTCGTCCGCCGGCCCACGGGCGGCGGCGCCGTGTATCATGACCTGGGCAACATCAATTTCTCCTTCCTCTGCTGGGCGGAAAAGAACAGGATAGGCGGCTTTGAAGAATATATGCGCCCCATGGTCCGGGCGCTGCACGGACTGGGCGTGGATGCGGCATACACCAGCAGGAACGACATCACCGTGCAGGGCCGCAAGGTGGCCGGCACCGCGCAGATGCAGAAAGGGCAGAAGATGCTGCACCACGGATGCCTGCTGGTGGACGTGGACTTTTCCATGCTGGGCGGCGCGCTCATGGCGGACCCGGAAAAATTCCGCTCAAAGAGCGTGGATTCCCACCGCGCCCGCGTGGCCAACCTCAGGGAATTCCTGCCCGCCGGCCTGAGTCCCGCGGAATGCATGGAGCTTGTCACCGGCGCCATGCTCACACACTGCGCCGGGGAAGCCATGGAGCTCGATCCCGCCATCCTGGCGGAAGCCGGCAGGCTGGCAGACGCCAAATACCGCACCTGGGAATGGACATGGGGCAATTCTCCGCGCTACGCGGAAAAGCGCCGCACGCGTTTTCCCTGGGGCCGCCTGGAAATGTACCTGGATGTGCAGCAGGGCATCATCTGCGGATGCCGCTTCTGCGGAGACTTTTTCGCCGCGCGTGACATCACGGAGCTGGAGGGGGTCCTCACCGGACAGAAGGCCGATGCCGCATCCCTGCGGGATGCGCTCAGCGCCGTCCCCGTGGAAAGCTGGTTCGTCGGGGCCGACAGGGAGCCCCTCCTGGATTTCTTATGCGGAAGCGGTGATGGTCAGGCGCTCTGACCCTGCGCTTCCAGCCCGTCGATGTATTCTTCAAGCGCGGGGATGCCCGACCCCGTGACAGCCTTGCGGCAGTCGGCATAATCCAGGATCTTGCTCATTTTCTTGTTGATCAGCTCTGCCTCAGGGTGGACGCGGCGCGCAAGGTATTCCAGCGACGACTTGAACGCCGAAGAAAACTTCCGCATCCGCTCCCATTCCTCCAGCTGGGCGGCAATGCTGTCCCGTATCGCCACGGGCATGCGCGCCTCGTGCAGCATGGCTTCGCACAGGCGCCAGTCGATGTACTGGCCGAATTCCGTTTCGAACACGGTGAGGGGATCACGGTCTATCATCCGCCTCCACACCTCGGCGCCCTTGGACATCAGCGGGATCACGTCCACGGGGGATCCTTCCGGCAGATGGGCGGCGACGGTGTCAGATGCATCGCCCACGATGTCCCTTACGGATTCCTTGTCGATGTCGATGACATCGGCCTTGTTCAAAAGCACCAGCACAGGCAGCCTGCCGCGCTCCGATACGACCCTGCCCATGTCTTTGAGCAGGGCTTCTTCATCCCGCGTATGCAGCTGCACCATGTCCAGCACAAGGAAGATATGCGTGAGCGGAAGCTTTTCCAGGGCAAAATAGGTCTCTTCCCTGTGCCCGCCGAATTTGCTGGTGTTGGGCCCCGGCGTGTCATAAAACACGACGCGCCTCTTCCGTTCCAGATGCGGCAGGCACAGGCGCACCTCGGCCGGCGTATTCTCGCTCATGGCGCCGTTGTACGCCGCCAGCCGCTCCTGGGTCAGCGGATGCCACTCAGGGCTTTCCGTAGGGTTGCGGCAGACTGCCCCGGTGCATCCGGGATCGTGCACGATGGTGAACACCTGCGCCGTCGTTGCCCTGTTCCCTGCAGGGAACACCCCCCTGCCCAGCAGGGCGTTCAGCACCGTGGACTTTCCGGAGCTCATGCATCCCAGCAGGAGGATATGGGGGCATGGATCGTTGTCGCTATGCATGGATCGCTTCCTCCGCATTGTATGTTCATGGCGATCATACGCCCCCGGAGGCGGTTTGCGCAAGTGCGCCGGGGGAAGAAAACGGCAGCAGCGCCGGATGCCCCCAGCCTCCGGTGGGACGCCATGGCTGTGCCGATTGCAGGCACCCTGCCGGCCGGCTTGCGTCTCTTGATTAAAAAAAGGGTGTAGGATACGTTCAAGCCATGAGCCAGCGCATACCCACAGCAGCGGAACTCCCGTTTGCAAGCTTTTCACAAGCCACTTGTTCCATCCCGTTCCTGGAAGCATTTCTTGGCGCCCCTGTCCGGTACCGCCCTTCCGGACCGGTCAGCGGCGTGGTCGGTCGCGCACAGGATCCATCGCAGCAGGAAGCGAAAGAATATGCCCGTGCACAGGGGGTCCCCTATCTCTCCGTGGAGGAGGGCTTCCTCCGCTCGCTGAGTCCGGGCAGCGGCGCGTTTTCCCTGTCCCTCATCGCTGACGGGACAGGCATCTATCATGACGCCTCTGCGCCCTCTGACCTGGAAAACCTGCTCAACAGCCAGGGATGGGAGAGCCCCGATCTTCTCGCCTCGGCCCGTAAAGCCATGGATTCCCTGCTGGCACACGGACTGAGCAGGTACAATCACTATCCGGAGGCCCGCCCGGGCATGCTGGGCAGCGGCTCGAAAAAACGCATCCTGGTCATCGACCAGCCGGCCGGCGACCCTTCTGTGACGGGCGGCATGGCTGACGAGCAGTCTTTCCGCCGCATGCTGGAAGATGCCGCCGCCAGGCAGGATGCCACCGTGACGCTGGCCGCCGCACCTGATGTCCCGGACGGGAGCGGACCGGGATGCCTGGCCCGGACAGCCGGCAAGCTGGGGATCAGGCGCATCTCCCCCATGGTCCAGCCCCTTTCCCTGCTGAAGGAAGCCGACGAAGTATACTGCGTCGCCTCGCACATGGGGTTTGAAGCCCTCATGCTCGGAAAGCCCGTCCATTGCTATGGCATGCCGTTCTATGCTGGATGGGGGCTGACAGACGACATCCTCTCCTGCCCCCGGAGGAAGGCACGGCGCACGGTCCTCGAGATGTTTGCCGCCGCCTATATGCTCTACACCCGCTATGCCGACCCCATCGAAGGCATCCGCTGCGACATCCATGGTGCCATCACGAGGCTCGCCCTGCAAAAAGAAAAGAACGAAGCCAACCGCGGACACCACGCATGCTGGGGCTATCCCCTGTGGAAACAGCCCTACGCGCGCGCTTTCCTGCAGGGCACGGAAAGCACCTTCACCTTCCTTTCCCGCTTTGCCGGGAGCAAACGCGTCGCAGGCTGTGCGGCAAGGCACGGCGGCGATGTCGTCGCCTGGTCTTCGAAG
>JAEEGL010783361.1_pt1 | contig 16633 bp, 15 predicted proteins | sample 9134231 | NCBI WGS metagenome assembly JAEEGL01 (sample SAMN16246548, study PRJNA631951) | gut metagenome | biome: gut microbiome; feature: rumen; material: fiber-attached | host: Bos | place: Iran: Karaj | collected 2018-10 | reverse complement strand
TGACCTACGATGGCGAGCTTCAGGAAGCTTTTCCACCACAATCCGTCACCATCACCCTCAAGGATGAAATCGACATCAGCCGTGGTGAAATGATAGTACATCCAGATAATATCCCCTTTATCGGTCGGCATTTCACCACCATGCTCGTATGGATGGACGAGGAGCCCATGGATACTCGCAAACAGTTCTTCCTTAAGCACAACACCAACACCACGCGAGCTACCATTGCTGCCATTCGGAACCGCATAGATGTCAACACATTGGAGGAGAAAGCCGGAAAGCCCTTCCAGCTCAACGAAATCGGCCAGGTAGATATTCTCACGGCCAAGACCCTCTTCTTCGATTCTTATGCCCAGAACCGCCAAACAGGCGCTTTCATCCTCATTGATCCCATCACTAATAACACTTCTGCTGTTGGAATGATTCTTCACCCGTTGGATGAAAGTACCCTTGAAAACAATCTGGCCCCCACACTCGACTTGCCACAACTCGGCATCACAGAGGAGCATTACACTGCTATCGAGACCATTGTCAAGGAACTTGCCCGCCAAGGACTTGAAATCAAAATCATTAAGTAAACACGTAAAGTTTCTCTTAGTAACAGCAACAGGAAACGCAATACAGTGCCACACTTCTATGGGTTTATTAAAATTCGACAAACTACCCGCCAATCCTCTTGTAGGCGCAGACTGGAACACATTCAAGACGATGGCTGCCGGTCAACGCATCGATCCCGGCTTCCGCTCAAAATATCATCTTACCCGAGCCATCTGCCGTATCTTGTCCACCATGGCTCCCATTCAGGAACGCCGCTATCAGCAGCTGTTAAAGAATAAGCCTTTGGAACATGACCCACTATTCATCCTTGGGCACTGGCGATCCGGCACCACCTTCGTCCACAACGTCTTCGCCCAGGACCATCATTTTGGGCACACGACGACCTATCAAACCGTATTTCCCCATCTGATGATGTTCGGTCAACCATTCTTCAAGTTCTTAATGAAGATTTTCATACCCAGCCATCGTCCTGCAGATGGCATGGAACTAACTCCCGACCTGCCTCAGGAAGAAGAATTTGCGCTCAGCAATGTCATGCCCTACTCGTACTACGACTTCTGGTATTTCCCCAAGAACATGCTGGAATACTGCGACCGTTATCTCACCTTCGATGCCATCACTCCCGAAGAAGAACAAGCCTACAAGGAAGCCTTCATGAAGATTGTCAAGATCTCTCTCTGGAATACGGGTGGAACGCAGTATCTCTCTAAAAATCCGCCTCATACCGGCCATATCCGTGCTCTCGTAGACCTCTTCCCCAATGCGAAATTTATCTACCTGATGCGGAATCCCTATACCGTATTCGAATCCACACGGTCCTTCTTCACCAAAACCATTGCTCCACTGAAGCTTCAGGACGTCAGCGACGACGTGATAGAAATGAACGCCGTGAAGGTGTATCCCCGTCTGTATAATGCCTACCAGCAGCAGAAACACTGCATCCCTGAAGGAAACCTTTTTGAATTGCGTTTTGAAGACTTTGAGCGTGATGCCTATGCCATCACCAAGGATATCTACGAGAAGCTGCAGCTACCAGGATGGGATGCTGCAGAACCAGCAATCAGAAATTATATCAACAGTAAACGCGGCTACAAGAAAAACCAATACGAATACAAGCCCCGCACCATACAACTCGTCAACGAGCACTGGGGACAGGCCATAGACGATTGGGGCTACGAACGCCGCTCCTGAACGGGCATACTCCACTTTCTGAGACGAAAAAGGTCAAGAAATGGACGTTTTCATAAAATAATAAAAGAAAAAGGTCGCGCGAGTATGTACTTGCGCGTACTTTTTTATAATTTTGCGCCCGAAATGAAAATAGCGATTGTAAAATACAATGCCGGAAACATCTATTCCGTGGTCCATGCGCTGAAGCGTCTGGGGGTTGATCCTGTTTTGACAGACGATGAGCAGGAATTGCGCTCAGCAGACAAGGTGCTGTTCCCCGGACAGGGCGAAGCCAGCCAGGCGATGGGTTACCTGCGTCAGCATGGGCTTGACAAAGTCATCCGTTCGCTCACCCAACCAGTGCTGGGTATCTGCATCGGACAGCAGCTGATGTGCCGCCATTCTGAGGAGGGCGACACCGATTGTCTCGACATCTTCCCCGTGGACGTGAAGAAGTTCTGTCCGACAAGGCACGAAGACAAAGTGCCGCATATGGGATGGAACCTGCTGGAGGTGAAGAATGAAAGGATGCTAAACGAGCCTTTCTCATTGTGCACGGATCAGAAGTATGTTTACTTTGTCCATAGCTTCTACGTTCCTGTCTGTGATTTCACCACAGCAGTAACGAACTACATCCAGCCCTTCAGTGCCGCCCTACATCGCGATAATTTCTACGCCACTCAGTTTCATCCAGAAAAGAGCGGAGCGGTGGGAGAAGAAATCCTCCGAAAGTTTTTGGAGAACACTTAGTAATCATTATTCTGACATTCCGACAACACGATAATTCATTCTTCTGCTCATGGAATTGATTCCTGCCATAGATATCATTGAAGGTCGTCTGGTACGCCTGACAAAGGGTGACTATGCGACACAGAAGGTGTATGCTGAGGATCCTGTGGAAGTGGCTCATGAGATGGAGACGCTGGGATTCAAGCGGCTTCACGTCGTGGACCTCGATGGCGCCCGCAGTAAGCACGTGGTAAACATCGATGTGCTCCGCCGCATCACACAAGAGACCCGTCTCGTGGTTGACTTCGGTGGAGGTGTAAAGAGCGAGGATGACCTTCGGAAAGTTCTGGATGCAGGAGCTCAGATGGTGACTGTGGGCAGCATTGCCGTAACCCAGCGTGAGTTGGTGATGCAGTGGCTGCAGGAGTTTGGCACAGAACATTTGGTGCTGGGCGCTGACGTACGTAATGGCCGCATCAGCATCAATGGCTGGAAGGAAGAGAGTACTCAGGAGTTGTTGCCGTTCCTCGATGGCTACCTCCGCGCCGGCATGCGTCATGTGCTCTGCACAGAAATCAGTAAGGACGGCATGCTGCAAGGACCCGCAACTCTCCTCTACCGTCAGGTGCTTGAGGCCTATCCAAACTGCCGCCTCATCGCATCGGGAGGAGTGAGCTGTATCGAAGACATCCGCCAGCTGAATAAGGCAGGAGTACCTGCCGTGGTTTTTGGCAAGGCCATCTACGAAGGAAGAATCGATCTGAAGGAACTCATTGAGGAGTTTCCACAGAATCTCTAAATCCCGAAATCCCGGAATAACGTAATATCGAAATAACGTAATATCGAAATAAATACAAAACAAAGGTGTTAGCAAAACGCATCATACCCTGCTTGGACGTCAAGGACGGTGAGACCGTCAAAGGGACGAACTTCGTGAACCTGCGCAGCGCTGGTGACCCGGTGGAACTGGGTAAAGCCTACAGCGAGCAGGGCGCCGATGAGCTGACATTCTTGGATATCACCGCCTCACACGAAGGACGTAAGACATTCACCGAGATGGTCAGCCGCGTGGCAGCCACCGTGAACATCCCCTTTACGGTCGGTGGTGGCATCGGAGAACTGAAAGACGTTGATCGCTTGCTAAACGCAGGAGCAGATAAGGTGAGTATTAACAGTGCGGCCCTTCGTCGTCCAGAACTGATCGATGAAATCACCCATCACTTCGGCTCGCAAGTCTGTGTGGTGGCTATCGATGCTTACAAGGACGAAAGTGGTAACTGGACATGTTATCTCAACGGCGGCCGCATTCCCACCGAACGTGGTCTCTTTGAATGGGCGCACGAGGCGCAGGAGAGAGGAGCCGGAGAAATCCTGTTCACCTCCATGAACCACGATGGTGTGAAAGCCGGTTTTGCCAACGATGCCCTACGCCGTCTTTCTGATGAACTCTCCATTCCCATCATTGCCTCTGGCGGTGCCGGCGTCAAGGAGCATTTCCGCGACACCTTCCTTCATGGCCACTCCGACGCCGCCCTGGCTGCCTCCGTCTTCCACTTCGGAGAAATTCCCATTCCAGAATTGAAGCAGTATTTACACGCAAATGGTATCAATGTAAGATTATGAATATAGATTTCGACAAAATGGGCGGCCTGGTGCCAGCCATCATCCAGGATGCCGACACGCGTCAGGTGCTGATGCTCGGCTATATGAACCGCGAAGCCTATGAGAAGACTGTCAGCGAAGGGCGCGTCACCTTCTTCTCGCGTACAAAACAACGTCTTTGGACCAAGGGCGAGACAAGCGGGAACTTCCTTCAGGTCGTCAGCATCAAGAACGACTGCGATGAGGATACATTGTTGATTCGTGTGCATCCTGTAGGTCCTGTCTGCCATACGGGCACAGACACCTGTTGGGGCGAGGAGAATACAACCAATCCCCTGCTGTTCCTCACTGAGCTCCAGGACTTCATCGAGAAGCGCCACGAAGAAATGCCCGAAGGTTCCTACACCACCAGTTTGTTCCGCGATGGACTCAACCGCATGGCACAGAAGGTGGGTGAAGAGGCACTGGAGCTGGTTATCGAAGCATGCAACGGAACGAATGAACGTATGATCTACGAAGGTTCAGACATGCTCTATCACCTCATCGTGCTTCTAACCTCCAAGGGACTGCGCATCGAGGATATGGCCAAGGAACTTCAAGAAAGGCATAATCCTGGCTGGAAGAAACACTAAAGATATAGATGACCGAGTCGTGACGGAGTTTGGCGAAGCCAGTGAGAAATAAAAAACAGGAACTCACCTACAGACAAAGATAATGTAAAATAATTCTGAATACCTACTTATCTAAACATTATTATAATCAATGGTCATCAATTATAAGGAAGTAGATATACAGCGAGACGACCAAGTGGTGCTCTACAACGTGAACTTCGATGTTCACGAAGGAGAGTTCGTCTACCTGACAGGTGTCGTTGGCAGTGGCAAGTCCTCCTTGCTGAAGACCATCTATGGTGAACTCGACGTGATGACAGGCTCTGCAGAAGTTCTGGGCAGAGACATGCGTACGCTGCGTCGTCGACAAGTGCCAAACCTGCGTAAGGAACTGGGCATTGTTTTTCAGGACTTCCGTCTGCTGACCGACCGCAATGTACGTCAAAACCTGGACTTCGTATTGAAAGCCACAGGCTGGAAGGATCGCACCGAACGCGCTGACCGCATCAGCGAAGTGCTGGAGATTGTGGGGTTGTCCGACAAATTAGAATCCATGCCTTATGAACTCTCTGGTGGTGAGCAGCAGCGCGTATGCATAGCACGTGCCATCCTGAACAGTCCAAAACTCATCCTTGCCGACGAAGCCACAGGAAATCAAGATGTAGAATCCGGACTGCGCACGACTAAGATCCTGCACGACCTGGCCAAAGGCGGAACAGCTGTCGTTATGGCTACGCACAACACCCTATTACCTGAGCAGTTCCCAGGTACCATCTATGAATGTCGCGACCACAGGCTATACCTCATCGGATCAGAAGAGGTCACCCAAGCCAAAGAGGAAGATATCGAACTCGAAGAAGAACAGAATGAAGATACCATTCCACTGGCCACCGTTGCAACAGAAGAAGAAACGAATAACTACTAAACAACATACGGAATGAAAGTTCTCAAATTCGGCGGCACGAGCGTAGGCTCTGCCCAGCGTATGCAGGATGTCTGCAAGCTTATCACCAGTGATGGAGAAGCGAAAATCGTGGTACTCTCAGCCATGAGCGGCACCACCAACACCCTTGTGGAGATTGCCGATTATCTCTACAAAAAGAACCCGGAAGGGGCTAATAACGTCATCAACCGTCTGGAACAGACCTACATGGCGCACATCGACCAGCTGTACACTACTGATGAATGGCGCCAGAAGACAGAAGCCTTCCTCCAAGAGGAATTCGACTACCTTCGCTCGTTCACAAAGATGCTCTTCACCTCTTTCGAGGAGAAAGTCATCCTCGCTCAGGGCGAGATTATGTCGACCAACATGATTACCAACTACCTCCAGGAACAAGGTGTGAAGGCCATCCTACTCTCGGCACTCGAAATGATCCGCACCGACAAGAACGCCGAGCCTGACTTCAACTACATCCGAGAGAAAACCCTCGCCCAGTTGGAAGCAAACCCTGGCTACGAAATCTACATCACCCAAGGGTATATATGCCGTAATGCCTATGGCGAAATCGACAACCTGCTTCGTGGCGGGTCGGATTACACGGCATGTCTGGTGGGTGCCGCCATTGATGCTGAAGAGATTCAGATCTGGACAGATATCGACGGCATGCATAACAACGACCCACGCATCGTGGAAGGCACAGAGCCTGTACGTCAGTTGTATTTCGAGGAAGCTGCCGAGTTGGCCTATTTCGGTGCTAAGATTCTACACCCCACATGCATCCAGCCCGCAAAGTTCGCCGGCGTGCCCGTCCGACTACTGAACACCATGGATCCTGCAGCTCCAGGCACCATCATCAATAATCGCATGCATCGTGGCACCATCAAGGCCGTTGCCGCCAAGGACAACATTATCTGTATCGGCATCCAGAGCTCACGCATGTTATTAGCTCATGGCTTCCTCCGCAAGGTCTTTGAGATCTTCGAGACCTATAAGACCAGCATTGATATGATTGCCACGTCAGAGGTGGGAGTCAGCGTAACCATCGACAACCGCTCAAACCTCAATGAAATCACAGCCGAGCTGAAGAAATACGGAACGGTGACCGTGGAAGAGAATATGTGTATCGTCTGTGTCGTTGGCGACCTGTCGAGTCAGAACATCGGCTTCGAGAGCATGGCAACCGATGCCCTCCGCCAGATACCTGTTCGCATGATCAGCTATGGCGGTTCAGCCCACAATATCTCCTTTGTCGTGGCGGAAGCCGACAAAAAGCGCACACTACAAGCCCTACAGGGTTGTCTCTTCACCTACGATGGACATATCCGCCGTCCGTCATAACAAATTATAGCACAAACACTATTATGTCCTCCTCTCCTATCACCTCCAAGGACTTCAAGACTCCGTGTTATCTCTATGACATGGACCTGCTTGTCCGCACCCTCGATGCCATCAAGGCAGAGACTGCCGGATACGACAATTACCATGTGCACTACGCCATCAAGGCAAATGCCAACCCAAAGGTCCTCAGCTGTATTGCGGCTGCAGGATTGGGAGCAGACTGCGTAAGCGGCGGTGAAATAGAAGCCGCATTGCGCACTGGTTATTCAGCTTCAGACATCGTTTTTGCTGGCGTAGGCAAGGCCGACTGGGAAATCCAGTACGCTCTCGAAAAGGGCATCGGCATGTTCAATGTGGAAAGCATCGAGGAACTCGAGGTCATCAATGAGATGGCCAGAAAATTACAGCAACGGGCTCGAGTGAGCTTCCGCATCAATCCAAATGTAGGTGCTCACACCCACGAACATATTACTACAGGCAAGGCCGAGAACAAATTCGGCATTGACAAGGAGGACATGACCAAGGTTATCCGTATGGCCGAGACTATGCCCCTCATCGACTTCACAGGTCTACACTTCCACATCGGTTCACAGCTGCTTCAGATGGATGATTTCGAAGCTCTGTGCATTCGCATCAACGAGTTGCAGGACGAGCTGGACAGCGAGGGCATCTACGCTCCCAACATTAACGTTGGAGGCGGACTGGGTATCGACTACGAACAACCTGATAAACATCCTATTCCCAACTTCAAGGCTTATTTCGACACCTTTAAACGTGGGCTGCAACTGCGCCAGGGCCAACAGGTTCATTTCGAACTTGGACGAGCCATCGTCGCACAGATGGGTACGCTACTGACACGTGTGCTCTACGTGAAACACGGCAAGCAGAAGCAGTTCGTCATCGTCGATGCTGGTTTCACGGATCTGATTCGCCCTGCTCTCTATGGTGCTCATCACGCCATCCAGAACTACACGGCCGAGAAAGAGCTCTCCAACCCGAACTCTTCAGATAGCTCATGTTCAGAGATTTGTTCGAAGAGAGCTACCGCTGTCACCTATGATGTCGTGGGACCCATCTGTGAGTCCTCCGATGTCTTCGCCAAAGACCTCTCGTTACCTGAGACTCGTCGTGGTGACCTCATCGCCATCCGCTCCGCCGGAGCCTACGGCGAAACCATGGCCTCGCAGTACAATTGCCGGCCCCTGCCTCAAGCCCACACTACAGACGAATAGCCCACATCATTCTCTATCGCTATAGATAAATCCATGTCCACTCCTTTCTCCGTCATCATCCCCACCCACAACCAGGCCCCCGCCCTTCAGCAGCATCTTCCTGTCATTCTGAAGCAGGACTACGACGATTTTGAAGTTATCGTGGTGGATATATCATCAACAGACGAGACGAAGGATGTGCTGGAGAATTTGGAACTGCAACATCCCAATCTGCGTCATACCCGCACCCCCCAGACCGCTCGTGACATCAGCCTCGAACGTCTGGCACTCACATTAGGCATTCGCTCTGCGCGTCATGAGTGGATTGTCATCACCCATGCAGATTGTGAACCAGCCACTGATCGCTGGCTGCAATGTCTCAATGCCCAGATAAAAGAATCCAAAGAGCTGCTGATTGGTGTGGCGAAGTACGATGAGAGTCGCCGCACCTGGTTCGACCGCAAGGTGGGATTCTTCCGGCTATGGAACACCCTTGCCAATATCCGGCATATCAACGGTGGTCATGCTGCAATGAGGGCGGATGGTTGTAATATGGCGCTGCGTAAGACAACGTTCCTCGAAAGCGACGGTTTCGGTAGTCATCTGAATCTACTCACCGGCGCTGAGGAGCTACTGGCGAACCGTCTGTCGAAGCCAAAGAACACGGCTGTTGTCGTCGATGCCTATGCCCTTGTGGTAGAGGACAGACTGGCTGAACACAGATTATGGAAGCAGCAGCGGGTGTTCTATATGGAAACACGTAAGCATCAAAAGAATACGTTCCTCTATCGCACAAAGCTGAATATGAGGATGCTATCGTTCTGGCTGTTATTTCTCCTTGCTATTGGGACTTACCCTGTGTTGCTTTATTTCTATCCTGAAGAAGAGATGGCCACAAGTATCATCGCCATCCTGATCCTGCTATTATTTTTGATTTACAATATCATAGCACTCCACAACCTGAATCGTTTCGCCCATGCAATTGGCTACGAACACGGATTCCACATTACCGGATTCCTCTTCACACTGATGCTGCCATTCTGGAACATCTCTGCCTGGATATCCCATTGCCTCGCTCCTGAGAGTGAGTTCAACAAGAAATTCGTTTAATAACCCTTCAACATTTCATTTTTCAACTTTTCAACTTTTCAACATTTCAACATTCCCATGTCCACATTCATCGCCTGGTGCATCGACAACCTGAACTACTGGACCATCACTTTCCTGATGACGCTCGAGAGCACCGTTATCCCCATACCCAGTGAATTGGTGGTTCCACCAGCCGCCTATCGTGCCGCAGCCGAGAACAGCGACCTGAACGTCGTACTCGTGGTGCTCTGTGCCACCATTGGTGCAAATCTGGGTGCCCTCATCAACTACACGGCCGCCCGCTATTTGGGGCGACCCATTATCTACGCCTTCGCCAACAGCACCTTCGGCCACCTGTGTCTGCTGAATGAGGAGAAAGTGCAGAAGACAGAGAAATACTTCTACGACCATGGCGCCACAGGAACACTCATCGGGCGCCTGGTTCCGGGCATACGCCACCTGATTTCCATTCCTGCAGGACTGGCTAAGATGAAACTATCACAGTTCATTTTCTATACCACATTGGGTGCCGGCCTGTGGAACATCATCCTCGCCGCTATTGGCTACAGCCTTCAGAGCGTAGTTCCTGAGGATCAATTGATGGAGAAGGTGAATGAGTACAGCCACGAACTTGGTATCGCTATGGTTGTGCTGTTTGTGGGCTTCGTGGCCTTCCTTATTTATAAAGGAAGGAAGAAAAATAAATGAAAAGAGGAAAATCGTGATTACACAGGCCATTGGCCATGTATCCGATAATAATAATAATCGTAATACTCATTGGGTTGAACTCCTTCGGCAAAGATATAGCCAAGGAGTTCTTTCATTTCCGGGGAGTTGTTATCAATGGCCAGCCGAATGTAAGCAAGACAATTGTCGGCGTCGCCCGTCTCATGATAACAAACAGCAAGATAAGGATAGATCATCGGAAGCAACGTCGGACCAACAGGGGTTTCCTCCAGTTGCTTGAACACCAAGAGTGCTGTTGCATAGTCTCCTGCTTCAAAGAGGATCTGAGCACCCTGTAACAACACTTTCTCCGCGGGTTCCTTTTGTTTTGCCACTAACTTATGGATATATTGGATCGCGTGCTCCGTGTCCCCGTTGTCTGCAAAGATGCGTGCCCGATAATAGTCAAAATCCTGAGGGGGCTCAGCGTCGGCCACATCCTCATGCACCGCCACCTCTTCCGCGAGGTCGATGTAGTGCAATGCTTCCTCAACCTGTCCCCGTTCAGAGAAGATGTGGGCATGATGTTCATAGATAGCCGCCTGCTCCTGGCTCATGCCGTCGGCCAGCACCTCGGCACGCTCAATCATCGTCTGCGACTCATCCAGGCGTTCGAGGTCGAAGAGGCAATAGGAATCATAGAGACAATGTATCTCTGAACTGGGATTCATGTCCTGCAGCCTGCTATACAGAGCATGGGCCTGCTCAAGGTTTCCCTGTCGCATCAGCACCCATGCCTTCAGTTCCATCGCCCGTTCGTTCTGCGGCTCTATGGCGAGGGCATAGTCAGCACTCTCTATGGCCTTGGCGTAATCATTAAGTCCGCAGCACGCTTCGGTTCTCCAATTCCAGGCCCTGATATAGAAGGGATCGCAGTCCAGCATCTTTTCGATGTATTCCAGGGAGTTACTGAAATTATCCATAGCGAGGTAGATGTCAGCGAACAGTTCCCACGTCTTGAACCACTTTGGGGCCATCTCTTCGAGCCTGTGGGCGAATTTCAGGGCAATGTCATAGCGATCGTAATCGATGAAGATGTATGCAGAATCGAAGAGAAAATAGTCTACATCCTCCTGCATGACCTCCATGCCCTGAAAGAGAAGGTTGCAGGCCTCATCCTCCTGGTTTGCGCGCAGCATCAGTTCCGCCCGAAGGAAAAACACTTCCCTATGTGACTGATCCTGAATGGCATTGCAAAGATGCTTTGCAGAAGCAATGTCGCCCATCAGCATATAACGACGCGCCTTGAATATCTGAGGATCCACAGCATCGGGATGCAGCTGCAGGGCCAGGTCTATGGCCTCGTCAGCCAGCCCCTCATTGTTCTTCACCATGGCATAGTACTCCGCCACATCGGTCAGTTCATCGGCTTCCATATAGATGCCGAGTCCTGCCCGATGTGCGGTTTCGTACCTTTCCAGGATGTCTTTGAACTCCGGGGTCTCGAAATACTTCAGGTCATCGTCGAGTCGCATTATTTCTTAAAGGTATCCTTCAGCCCCACCGTCTTGTTGAAGACGAGGTGGTCGGGAGTGGAATCGGTGTCAATATTGAAATACCCGATGCGCTGGAACTGGAGATACGTCAATGCCGGCATGTCCTTCACAAACTTCTCGACATAGCAGTTCTGGAGGATGTGGAGGTTGTCGGGATTCATCATCTGCTTCATGGCGTCGATGGCCGAGAGGCCTTCGTCCTGCAGGCGTGCCAGCTCATCGCGAGGATTCTCTACCTGCCACAGGCGTTCGTACATGCGTACTTCAGCCGGCAGACAGTGGTCGCAGCTGAGCCAGTGCAGGGTCTTGCCCTTGATCTTGCGGTCAGCACCGGGCATTCCACTGCGTGTCTCGGGGTCATAAGTAGCATAAATGGTAGTGACATTGCCCTCTGCATCTACATCGTAGGGGTGGTCGCCTTCCTCATTACATTTAATAATGTAGGCATTCTTCAGTCGCACTTCCTTGCCGGGAGCCAGACGCATGAACTTCTTCTCTGCCACAGGCTGGAAATCATCGCGCTCTATCCATAGTTCACGAGAGAACTCGATGGTGTGGGTTCCTTCCTCCGGACGCTCGGGATTGTTGACAGCGGTCAGTTCCTCAACCTGTCCCTCGGGATAGTTGGTGATGATGAGTTTCACAGGGTTGATGACAGCGGCCACACGGGTAGCACGCTGGTTCAGGTCCTCACGCACAGCACTCTCTAAAAGGGCAAAATCATTGAGGGCGTCGTAGGTCGTGTAGCCGATCTTATTGATGAAATTCACGATGCTCTCGGGTGAGTAGCCGCGACGGCGGAAGGCACAGATGGTAGGCATACGGGGGTCATCCCATCCGCTGACGAAACCATTCTTCACCAGTGCCAGCAGGTTACGCTTCGACATCAGTGTGTAGTTGAGGTTCAGCTTATTGAACTCGGTCTGGCGTGGACGGTTATCCTCGATATTGTCAGTCTCGCCGCGCCATTCCTTCATCCAGGTGACGAAGAGGTCATACAAGGGCCGATGCTCCACAAATTCCAGGGTACACCACGAATGCGTCACCCCCTCGAGATAATCGCTCTGACCGTGGGTGAAGTCATACATAGGATAGGCGTTCCACATATTGCCAGTACGGATATGCGGGATGTTCAACACACGATAGATCAGCGGATCGCGGAAGAGCATGTTGGGATGAGCCATATCTATCTTGGCGCGCAGTACCAGCGTACCCGGCTGGCACTCACCGCTGTTCATGTATTCGAAGAGTCGCAGGTTATCCTCCACGGGACGGTCGCGGAAGGGGCTGTTGGTGCCCGGCGAGGTCGTGGTGCCTTTCTGCTTGGCGATCTCTTCTGCACTCTGTTCATCGACATAGGCACGACCCTGCTTTATCAACCACACCGCGAAGTCCCACAACTGCTGGAAGTAGTCACTGGCGTAGTAGATATTGCCCCACTCGAAGCCAAGCCAGCGGATGTCCTGCTCGATGGCATCCATATATTCGGTGTCCTCCTTCTGGGGGTTGGTGTCGTCAAAGCGGAGGTTACACACGCCGCCATATTTCTTTGCCAAGCCGAAGTCGAGAGCGATGGCCTTGGCATGACCTATATGCAGATAGCCATTGGGTTCGGGCGGGAAGCGCGTCTGCATCCGTCCACCGTTCTTTCCCTCTGCGAGGTCTTTCTCTACTTTCTGTTCGATAAAGTTCAAGCTTTTTTTCTCCTGAACTTCGTCCTTAATCATTTCTTCCATATATTGTAATATCTTAGTTTCAACGTTAGCGCCCTTTATTTCAATATTTCAATTTTCAATTTTTCAATCTTTCAACCTTTCAACTCTTCCATCCTACTTTGGTATTGAGCAATATACTTACCCAGTATGTCGAACTCGATGTTCACCACCGTTCCTTCCTTGAAGTTATGGAAGTTGGTGTTGTCGAAGGTGTAAGGGATGATACAGACAGCAAAGGTGTTACGCGTCGGGCGGCACACGGTCAGCGAAACGCCGTTGACACAGACGGAACCCTTGTCGACAGTGAAGTATCCGCGGCGCACCATCTCAGGATCCACATCGTACTCGAAAGTATATTCATGGCTACCTTCCTGGTCTTCGATGCGAATACAACGTGCCGTTTGATCTACATGACCTTGCACGATGTGCCCATCCAACCGTCCGCCCATCATCATGGAACGCTCCACATTCACCTCGTCACCCACCTGCAACAATCCGAGATTCGAGCGCTCCAGCGTCTCGCGCATAGCGGTAACGGTGTAGGTATCATCCTGAATACGGACAACGGTGAGGCATACGCCATTGTGGGCGATGCTCTGATCTATCTTCAGCTCACTGGTGAAGGGACAGCGCAAAGTAAAATGCAGGTTATCCTGCTCACGCTCTATGGCCACTACAGTGGCTGTGCTTTCTACAATTCCTGAGAACATGGACGGAAAAAATATATAATTTAACGATTTTACGATTTCACGAGCTTCAACTCATAGGCCTCATGAGCCCCATCAGACCCATAAGTTTCAACTTTTCAACTTCCAAACTTAAGCTTCAGCATTAAAGTAGTCATTCAACTCCTGAGTCGCACTACCCTCAATATTAGGCAGGTCCTTGATAACAAGTCCCTTCTCCAACAAGAGAATACGAGTGCTGATATCGGATACGAAGTTGAGGTTATGGGAGGAGATGATGACCGTGGTACCGAGGTCACGATTCATCTGTTGAATCATGCGAGCCACGACAATCTGACTGGAGGGATCGAGGTAGTTGAAGGGCTCGTCGAGCAACAGCACTTTGGGATGGATGAGCATAGCGCCAATGATACCTATCTTCTGGCGGTTGCCCTCGCTGAAGTCATGGAGGAACTTGCGAGTGCCCAGGATTTCGTCGTGCATTAGGGGAGTAAAGGTCTGCAGACGCTCGTCGATCGTAGGCTGAGGAATGCCATAGAGGCGGCCGATGAGGGTGAAATACTCCTCGGGCGTATAGAAGTCGATGAGGAAGCGACCGTCCACAAAGGAACCGGTATACGATTTCCAGGCTTCGCTCTCACCCCTACGGGGAGCAGGAGCCGCTACATCAACGCCATCAGAGAGCACACGCCCTTCAGTGGCTTTGATAAGGTCGAGCACCAGGCGCAGAAGGGTGGTCTTACCCGCACCATTATTACCCACCAAGCCCACGAGTTCACCGCTCTTGATGGTCAGCGAGGGGATGTCCAGTGCCACCTTCTCGCCATACTGTTTCTTGAGGTTTTCTATTCTGAGTTCCATATATGATTGTCACGGCTGCGCCGTAGTTTTAAGTTTAAAGTTTAAGAGTTTAAAGTTTAATGTAGAATGTTTAAGTAACCGCTCCCTCCCTAACAGGGAGGGCGGGGGGAGAGTCTACTCCGTCAGCCACCGCTCCATGATCTTATATCTGCGGCGATGCCAGATGTTTGAAATCCAATGGATATAGGGACGATGGAGAAGCAGACCGAGAATGCCGAGGCCACCGATGATGAGGTGGCTCCAGGGCGAAGGTACAAAGTAATAGGCAGCAAACCATATGCCCATCGGGATGAACATGATGAAGGAGAAGAAGTTCAACTGCTTGTTGCCGCCCTGATAGTTGAAGAACGCACTTGCGAAGAGGTCCATACGGCTGCTGAACAGGCAAGTAGCCATAAAGGGCAGTACAAAGACGCCGCAGCTGAAGAGCAACGTACAAAACCACGTCCACGGCGACATCCCCATCCATATAACACAGGGGAAGATGAGTAGTGCCATAACGCCACATATCGCACAGAAGAACACATACTTACGGCGCAGGATGCCTTCCACGGGCCACGGCTTGGTCCAAATGCCCGAGAAGAAGTTTGCCTCCACGCCCAGCACCCACTGAGCCAGGATGATACTGGGGAAGGCAATGCCAAAGAGCAGCATGAGGTTCACCCCCTGGAAGTCTCTCTGTAGGTCGGGTTGCTGCTGCAGATAGGTATTCAGTATAAAGATACCGGCAATGAGGAAGAAGCTGACACGCAGACGCTTGCTACGCAGAATCTGCACCCACTCAATGCTCCACAGCGACACCTGACCAAAGGAATGAACAGGCGAGGCAACGGGAGTGTGCGCTTCCTCATTATGATTCTTCATGCGCGTGAAATAACGATGAAGGACAAAGGCGGCAAGAACATTGACCAGCAGCAAAGCGGCAGAGGAGGCCAAAGCAAGAGGAAGAAGGCCGGAAGCGGCATCCGAGAACAAATCATCCATACCACCTGCCTGAACGGCCACCAGCACAAAGCCGCCAACGGACACAGCCCACATCGCTCCCGTCCATACGAGGTAGCCGAACACCAGCGGAAGCGTCCATTCATTGCCTGGAGCACGACGCCAGCAGTTCTGGAACAACGCATTGACCATCGAGACGGAGAATGTCAGCACAAGGGTCAACAGGGCTGCCCACCAAGGCAGGAAGAAAAAGGCCACGAAGCACAACATCAGCGCCAGCATCCACTGCAGCGTACCCAGCGAGGTATCGAGGAGAACAAAGCGAGCCCAATCCGTATTGGCAACGGGACGAGTACGAAGGTAGTCGTCCATCTCCACAGGCGAACGGCGCCAGAAGAGTTTCATAAACAGGTCGCCAAACTGAACGCTGACGGCAAAAAGCGGAACGAGGAGCACAGCAGCGGCGGGAACTGGGTGTGAGGCCAGCTCATCATGCATGCCGTAATAAAAGCCTACAACCATGGCCACATACAACCCTCCGAAATAGACCGTAAGGAAGATGTGCTGCCAGCGGAAGTCATGGCGTTTCTGTCTGAGCCACAGGCGAATAATTTCTCTAAGCGCGGGTGTCATAAATGCGTCTTTTATATTCTGTGAATGTCTTTTGCTATTTGACGTTGCAAAGTTACACATTTATTTCGGAACCACCAAAAAAGTGACCCTCTTTTTCGTGCTTTTCGTATTTTTGCAATTATAAATAAGGTACGCGACATCTATTCTCTATCGAGTAACTGCGGCGCACATCCTTCATATTGTTTGTGCGCACGCATTCACGCGTGGTAAAAACATGAAAAAATCAACTGAATCTACTGCAAACCCTTGTAACTCATTCTACAGCAACAATATATATTGCAGTAGATTTCTCAAAACATATTCATTTTGCAGTAGATTTTTCC
>JAEEGL010525891.1_pt1 | contig 16633 bp, 11 predicted proteins | sample 9134231 | NCBI WGS metagenome assembly JAEEGL01 (sample SAMN16246548, study PRJNA631951) | gut metagenome | biome: gut microbiome; feature: rumen; material: fiber-attached | host: Bos | place: Iran: Karaj | collected 2018-10 | reverse complement strand
GCTCATGATATAGCGATGGATAAAATTACTGAAAAAGAATACGAAGACCCTTTTAAGGGTAGTAAGTAGTACAAAAGGCTCTTTAAGAGCCAGCGGGTGACAAGCTGCAATAGGCTTGAACGTATGTGAAAGCGTGGGACTTAAGTCTCGGCTTGAGACCCTTAGCCTTATAGGCTAAGAGCAAACCACCCGTTTGACGGGTGGTTGTGATTCATTTACCTGTTACTCAGTTGGTCGCTTCTTTAATTTTTTGCTATTTACAACAGCCTGTCCTTTTCCAACCTTCTGTTCCATCATAGCTCTTACCTTTAGAGGTAATCCAAAGAGTGTTATAAATCCCTGTGCATCTTTGTGGTCATAAAGTTCTCCAGTTGTAAATGAAGCAATGCTTTCATTGTATAAACTGAATTCAGAATGACTTCCAGCGCCTCTGATAGAACCTTTGTATAGCTTAAGTTTTACCCAGCCTGTAACAGTTTCTTCTGTTTTATCAACAAATGCCATTAAGCTGTCAAACAGGGTAGTGAACCATTTACCGTCATAAATCAACTCTGCAATTTTAATTGAAATCTGCTGCTTGTAATGATAAGTGTCTCTGTCAAGACAAATGTGATCCATCATTCTGTGTGCTGCATATAAAATTGCTCCACCTGGAGTTTCATATACACCGCGACTTTTCATTCCTACACAGCGGTTTTCACAAATGTCAACAAGTCCAACTCCGTTTCTTCCGCCAATCTTATTTAGTTCTGTCATAATCTGGAGGGCAGACATTTTTTTGCCGTTTACAGCAACAGGAACACCTTTCTCAAAATCAATCTTTACATATTCACCGGCTTCCTTTGCTTCTTCCGGAACGATTGTATTTTTGAGCATGTGCTTATAATTTGGTTCGTTTTCAGTTTTCTCAAGTTCGAGACCTTCATGACTTAAGTGCCAGATATTTTCATCACGAGAGTAAGACTGATCTTTTTTCATTGGAACTTCAAGATTTCTGTCTTCAAGATATTTAATTTCTGCTTCACGGCTATCCATGTTCCATTTTTCATCACGCCATGCAGCAATTACTTTTAAATCTGGAGCAAATGCCTTAATTGCAAGCTCAAAGCGAACCTGGTCATTTCCCTTTCCTGTAGCTCCGTGACAAATTGCAACAGCTTTTTCCTGTCGTGCATATTCAACTAAAATCTTGCCGATTAATGGGCGGGCTGTTGATGTTCCTAAAAGATATTCGTCTTCATATACAGCGTTTGCTTTTAATGCAGGCCAAATGTATTCACTAATGTATTCTTCTCTTGCATCTACAACATAGCATGCAGAAGCACCAGTTTTTAATGCTCTTGATTTAATCTTCTTCCAGTCATCACCCTGACCAACATCAATACATACAGCAATTACATCGTAATCATAGTTTTCTTTTAACCATGGGATTATTACTGTTGTATCAAGACCACCAGAATATGCAAGTACAACTTTATCCTTCTTTTTAGCAGCAACCTTTTTTGTAGATTTAACTGCGCTCTTTTTCTCTACCTTTTTACTTGTTTCCTTAACTGCCATAATTTGCCTCGTTATATGAAAGTTTATGCATTAAATATACATTTTGTTGTATTTTTATGCAAGATTATTTAGACGGACAGTCTGCGCCTGCCGTCTAAAACATTATGAACACGACACGACTTTGCCGTACGTGCCAAATCCATTTCATACGGACAGTCAGAGTCTGCCGTATATGTTATACCAATTTCATATAGGCATCGTGGAGCAGACTGTCTTTTTTGGGAGCGGAGACATTTTTTGGTATGGCTTATAATTTTTTTAACTCCATTTAATCCACGCAAGCTGTACAGTAAATAAAGTAGAAATCTCCTCCGGCGTTAGTTCCTTCGGTAAATACTGAGTCTGCCTTCTGAATGATCCAAAAACTTCATTACAGCAGGTACAGTTTCCGCTTACTACAATATTTTCTTCTTTTACACCAAGTTTTTTCAGAATGCTTATATTTGCTTTTGCCAGTGAAAGAAAATATTTTTTTCCTTCTTCTCTGATGCAATCTTGTCCATATTCATTCTTGAAAAGTTCAGCCCTGTCTTTCTGAACATCATAGCAGCAGTCTTTTATATGCGGGCCAATGTAAATACAAAAATCTTCCGGCTTAGAATTATATTTTTCTTTAGCAAGATTTATCGCGTTTTCTATAATTCCTGTTCCTTTCCAGCCCGAATGTACTACACCAAATACTTTTGTTTCCGGTTCATATAAATAAATTGGAACACAATCAGCAACTGTTATGGTTGGAATAAAATCCTGATTGTCAGTAATAATTCCATCTGCTTTGACATTCTGTATTTCATCAATTTTATTTACTGCAATTACTTCTTTTGAATGGATTAGTTCAACCTGTAACGGCTTGTATTTCTTTTGACAGATTTCTTCTACAAAATTCTCCCGCACTTTGTTTATTTCATTCCATCTGAATCGCATTCCACCGGCTGATTTTAAACTTATGTAGCATAGAGGTCCTGATTCCTGAGTTATTCCATTCTTCTTAAAACAACCGCATAAATAATTTGTTTCCATTTTATTTCTCCTGTGTTGTCATTGAACCTGATGAAGTGCATCCATCACATTTCTTTCATTATAAATCTACTTATCTTCCAGTAGTGATAATTCTTCTAAGATTTCATTTGAATACTTAAAATTAAAAGTCGCTTCATTTAAACTGTCAATAAAGAGCGAGTTCTTTGTACCGTCAATTTTTTTCAGATTGTTGATTATTCCATATTCCGGAGCCGGACTTAAGCCTGATGCTGCACTCAAAATATTCGAAAGGCTTAAACAGTTAGTTTTAATTTTTTCTTTTAGCGATACTACATTATCTTCAATTTCTTTTATTATGTTTATCACAGTTTCTTTTGCTGATTGTTTTATATTGTTTACATTTTCAATACCCAATATATAGCTTCCAAAATCACCGGAAGGGCTTAATCTTATGGAAAGAATATTCAGGTTTTCTTTTAGTGAATCTACATTCGTTAAATCATCAGTCAGTTCAAATCTGTTTTCTTTAATTGCAAAATCTCCCTGAAGGGCAAGTTTTGAAAGGGTATTGTAATTCTTTGTATAAATAGTGTTTATAAAGAAATACATAAAGCCCAATGTGTACTCGTACTTAAAGGTATATATCTGGCTCATTTTTTGCCAGGGAGTGTATGGAAATTCAGGATATTCATTTATCATAAAATATGCCTGCAGTTTTCTTTTTATTACTTCCTTTTTATATTTCTTTTCTCTCTTTTTCCATTGCGTGTCAAAATAATCCTGCCAGCCGTTCTGATATTTTTTCTGCCAGTTTTCGCCTGTAATTAATGGTGGAATCGTATAAACAGCGTCATTAAAAACAACTTTCGCCATTTTCTTTACTAAAAAAGTTGAATGGAAAGCATTAATCAAAGTTAAATCAGAGGATAGTTTATTTACGAATTTAGCCAGATCAATTTGATCAACCTCAGAAGAATTATTTTTTTGTTCATAGTTATAATACAGCATTTTCAGCAAATCTTCTGAAAAGTCCACTTCATAATTTATTACTTTTGCTAATTCATTAAATTCCTTCTTTACCTGATTAAATGAACATTCTTCTCCAAGCTCTGTGCTTTTGAATTTATTTATAAAGCTTTCTAAAGGTAAAGATTTTAAGCATTTCAGCCATTCAACTGTTCTTGAATTAAAATAGAATTGTGAAGCAAATTTCTGCGGCATTGAATCTATGTTTTCAAGCAGTTTATTCAGCAAAGAGTTTCTTAGTTCTATGCCGTTAGTCTGGTCAAGTTTATATTGAAACGGATCGCAGACAGCTTTTATTTGATTCTGGAATTCCTGATTGATTAAATCGCCAAGCTTTAAATAGAAAGCACCTTCATCTTCTTCGTATGCAGAGATATATTTTGAAATGCTTTTTTGAATATTATATAATTCCTTGAGTTTGTCTAAAAAGGGTGAAAGAAACACTTTTTGCTTATAGTTTATAAAGCCAGGCGTTTTTCGTTCAATTTCTTTTCCCAGCTGATTAATCAGTGATTTATTATAAACATCCTCAAGCGAAAGATTTGAAAAGGCTGCTTTTATCCATAGAATTATTTTTATATAAAAGGGTTCCTGTGCAAATTTCTTTATTAAACTGATTTTTTCTTCTTCGGGCTCAAAATTTTCATCTTTATTATTATCAGCTTCTGCCTGATTTTTACCGAGAGCTGAAAGTTTATCGTATAAATTTATTCGTTCATCTTTAGAAATTGTAGTGACAAGATTATCAAAGTTATTGTTGTTGGAGCGTGAGTTTGCATTTCCCATGCTTATATTTAACGACTATTATTGAAAATTGTAAAGAAAAAGTTGATGTTTTGGCTAAAAAAAACGGTCCCTACGGGAGTTGAACCCGTCTTTAAAGATTGAGAATCTTTCGTCCTAGCCGATAGACGAAGGGACCATAAAAAAAAAGCTGAACAAACTAAGTGCTCAGCTTAAGTTCCCCAAGGAGGATTCGAACCCCCACAATCAGAACCAGAATCTGAGGTGCTACCATTACACAATCGGGGAATGTGTATGGATAACAATATATATTTTTCATCAGATTAAGTCAATAGAGTGATGTATTTTAATTTCAATAAATCAAAAGAATTTCAATTGACATTTATTTTACAAATATATATATTAACTTCCGTATGTTATCTGAATTAACTGTTGTGGCTTGTGCAAAGTTAAATCTTGGATTAAAGGTTTTTCCGCGTAGAGCAGATGGTTTTCACGATATAGTAAGTGTTTTTAGAAACCTTAATTTATATGATCGGTTAAGAATTTCTGTCAGTGATAAAGAAGGGTGCAGGGTTCATTCTGCATTTGATTTACCACAGGAAAATACTCTTACAAAAGCATACAAAGCTTTCTGCGTGCTTACTGGTATTAAAAAGGGAATAGATGTTCAACTTGAAAAAAATATTCCTGCCGGTGGTGGATTGGGAGGCGGCTCATCAGATGCTTCTTCTTTAATCATATCCCTGGACAAATTATTTAATACTCAGTTAACGCCTTCTGAACTTCTTCGCATTTCGGGAAGTGTAGGGAGTGACTGCTTTTTCTTTACTTCAAGTATAATTGAAAATGGAACAGATGCCCTTTTTGATTATGTGCCTTATGCTGCTGTTATTGAAGGCAGGGGTGAAGTTAAAAAGTCGTTAAAGTGCACAGATGATTACAGCATTTTACTTGTTTTTCCTGGTATCAATGTTTCTACAAAAGAAGCGTATGAACTGGTTGATTTAGAAATGAGCAAAAATGTCTGTGAAAAAAATATTGCGATTGGTAAGGTTGCCGATTTGCAGGAATGCGTGTATAATAAAGAGATACTTCAATGGGATTTTGTAAATGATTTTACAGAACCTGTTTGTAGAAATTACGGTCGAATAAAATCAGCTATAGAAGACCTTAAAAGTGTTTCTGCTGATTTTGTTGAAATGTCAGGTTCCGGTTCAACCGTGTTCGGTGTATTTAAGGATTTGGAACTAGCAAAAAAAGCCAGTTTAATAATGCGAAAGAACTGGACTGTTGTACTTCTGTGAGGAGTACAAATTTCTAACTCTATGGAGGATGTCTATGCAGATTAGTGAAGTTAGAATCCGTAAGGTTGATGGTGACGGAAAACTTAAGGCTTATGTTACTGTTACATTCGACGATTGCTTTGTTGTGCACAATGTAAAGATCATTGAAGGAAAATCAGGTCTTTTTATTGCTATGCCTAGTAGAAAGACTTCTAATGGTGAGTATAAAGATGTTGCTCATCCTATTAGTCCTGACTTTAGAAATGAAATGCAGACACGTATTTTAGATGAATTCAATGCCGGTCACATTGAAGAAGGTACAGTATCTGTTGATGAGTAAGTAAATAATTAGCAGCCAGTTTATTTTGGCTGTAAATTATATTTTGGGACGTCGTCAAGTGGTAAGACAATGGCTTTTGGTGCCATCATCCCGCAGGTTCGAATCCTGCCGTCCCAGTTATAAAGATAGTTTTATTATTGGTTGGGTGGTGATTTTTATATTTTGTAAAAATCAATTGTTCTTGAAAAAAAACTATTAAAAAAAAATTGAAAGGAGTTTCATAAAATGGAACAATTTGTTGTAAATGCAACTGTTCGAAAGGATTTTGGTAAATCTGCAGCAAAAAAAATCAGAGCTGAAGGTAAAATCCCTGCTATTGCATATAATGAAAAAGGTGAATCAACAATGTTGGTTGTAGATTCTGCTGAATTTTCTAAGGCTTGGAGAAGCATCACAAAAACTACACTTATCAATTTAAAGATTGATGGTAAAGATAACATGGCTTATATCAAAGATACTGAATATGATATCAAGACCGACAAAAACCTCCATGCAGATTTCCATATTGTAAGTGGAAACAAACCAATTACTGCAGTTCTCAAGATTCGTTATCAGGGAACTCCAGCTGGTGTATTAAAAGGTGGATTTATGGTTAAACATATTCCTGATGTTAAACTCAAGGCTTTACCACAGGATATGCCACAGTCAGTTTCTGCTGATGTTTCTGCACTTGAAATTGGTGGAAAATTCTTAGTTTCAGATTTGAAATTAGGTGATAAAGTTACAGTTCTTACAAAAGCAACTGGACTTATTGTTTCTATTGCACCTCCAAAGAAATAATTTTATCTGGTATATAATGCGCCCTCTGTATTTTCAGGGGGCTTTTTTTTTATAAATGCTTTTTGTTTATGAATGAAGATTTGCTTCTAAGAATTAAAAATGATTTGTATTCTCTCGCAGGTGAAAAAACTTTTTCAGCAAGGTTTGGCGTTGCTGTTAGTGGCGGGGCTGATTCAATTTTTCTGCTGACAGTTTTGTCTGAAATTTTAGATAAATCTTCAATTTTTGTAATCACAGTAAATCATAATCTACGGCCGGAAAATGAAACTTCCGGTGATGCCTTGTTTGTTCAAAATTATTGCAGGAAGCTGAACGTTTACTGTAAGCGAGTTGATATACAGCGCGGTGAAATAAAAAATATCTGTAAAGAAGAAAAAATGGGTCTTGAAGCTGCGGCAAGAAAAGTCAGGTATAAAGCTTTTGAAAAGTTTATGGATGAAATGAATCTTGATTATTTGTGTCTTGCGCATAATAAAAATGATCAGGGCGAAACTGTATTAATGCGGTTTTTACAGGGAGCAAATCCTTTGTCGCTGGCAGGAATCCAGAAGAAAAGAGAAAAATATATCAGGCCGATTTTAAATGTTTCCAGAAAAGAAATAGAAGATTTTCTGAATGAAAGAAAAATTGAATACAGAACTGACTTAACGAATTTCGATACAGCCTATTATAGAAATAGAATCAGGAATAATTTAATCCCGTATTTAAATAAAGATTTTCCTGAATGGGCCCAGGGTGTTTTTTCTTTAAGGGAAAAGATGGAAATTGACAGGCTTTATTTTGAAAAGGAATTAGAAAAAAGTCTTTTCCAGATTAAGTGGAATTTTGAAAACAATAAAATTCAATGTGCTTTAGAGGATTTTCTCTCACTTGATTTTGCCCTTCAATACAGAATTGTTATGAAAGCAATAAAGGATTTGTCCTGCAAAGAGAGAGTTTCATTTTCATTCATAAAAAATTTCTGTGAAAGCATACATTCTGATAAAACCAATAAAAAATTTTTTGCCTCAGATTTTACAATCTGTATTTCTCAGAATTTAATTTGCTTTGAAAAAAAAATAATTAAGGCGACAGAAACAGGATTTTTTGTTACAATAAATAGCGAAGGTTTTTATAGTGTTCAGGATTATTTGTTTGAAGTAAAAAAGTTTGAGAATCAGATTAAAATTTTTTGCGATGAAAAACAAATTGATTTTGCTAATCTTGAGTTTCCTTTTGTTATTAGAACAAAACAAGCAGGTGATGAAATAGAAGACTCAAGTAAACATTTAAAAGCTTTATCTAAAATATTTGATGATTGGAAAGTTGGTGAATATAAGAATCAAATTCCAATTATAGAAAACTGCAGGACTTCAACAGTTGTTTGCATTTGGGGTGAAGTCTGTGGTTTTAAAAATTGGGTTTTAAGGGATTTGAAATGAATAAAATTAAGTGTGTTGTTCTTTCCTTTGTGTTTACATTTTTATCAGTGTTCTTTGCATTTTCTTCTTCTGCATCTTTAGCATCAAAAAAAACTGCCTTGCGTTATTTAACTTTAGCTGATGAATATTATCTGCAGAAAAATTATAAATCATGCGTTTCTCAAATCACTCTGGGCTTAAATTACGATGATACAATTTCAGATCTCTGGTACATGTGGGCTGTAGTGGATATGGCCATGGATAAAAATATAAATCATGCTTTAGAGAGCGTAAAAAAATCTTTAGAGCTGAATAACTGGAATGAATACAAAATTGAAAATGCACGCCTTTTGTATGCAGATCTTTTGTGTACTACCTTAAATTGCAGGGAGTCACTTTCAGTATTGGATTCTGCTCCATTAATTTATTCTTCTGATGCAGAGTATATCCGTGCAAAAAATTATTACATTATAAATTCTGAAACGAGCAAAATAAAAGCAAGGGAAAGAGTTGAAACTGCAAGAAAAATATTTCCAAATGACTTCAGGTTCTTGAAATTATTTTTTATGTTTGAAGATCCAGATGATGAAAATGAAAGCGTTAAATCTTTGGCAGAAAAACTTTTGAAACAGATAAAGCTGAGTAAGCGGGAAGATTTTGATTTTGAGTGTTTAATTTATTCCATCGGGTTTTCAAGCGGTGATGAAAAAATCCGTTTACTTAAAGCTTTCAATGCTGCAGGCTTTGAACATCCTCTGTATGCCATTTACTGTATGGAAGAAAATTTAATGACAGAAGAAAAAGCTTTTTATTATTTAAAAAAGTATTTTGATTCTTCCATAAATGTTAAGTATATAAATCAATTTATTTCTTTAATTTCTGATGAGAATGTAATCAATCTTTGCAATAAATATTTTACTTCATTCGAGGGTGAACTTTTGCAGGATAGTGAAGGAGATGGAATTACAAATCTTTTTGTAAAGTATTCGCGTGGAAGACCAGAAACTGTTTTCTATGACAAAAATCAGGATGGTGTAATTGACTGGACTTTAATCTGTGATTTTGGAACTCCAAGAACCTGCACTTTTAATGAAGAAAAAAAACAGGTGTTCTGGAACGACTATCCTTATGTAGAAAAATACTGTGTTCCGGGTAATTATGAAGATTCTAAATTCGATATAACTTACAGCTTTATAAATGACGGATATAAATTTAATTTCATTAATGTAAGGCCAGACTCTATTCTTTCATCAAAACTAAATATGGAATTTTATTTTCCTGATATAAAAGATTTTACTTTACCGGATAATTTCTCAAAAGATTTTTTAACTTCTGTAAATTTCATTGATGTTAATAAGACTAATGATTCTAATACCCTGCATTATATTTTAGAAGATAATGCTCCAATTACTTTACAGTATTTTATAAAAGATAAATTAAAATCAGTTTTAGTTTTTGACGCTGCCTTGCCAATTGTAAAACTTATAGATATAGATTCTAGCGGTGTCTTTGAGACAACAGACTTTTATTCATTTATAGACGATTCCACTTCTAACAAAAAATATCTTGAGTTTGAAACTTACATCTTAAAAACCTATATGAATTTTAGTTATGAAAAAGATTTTACCTTAGCACGCATTCAAGTTGATAGAAATGAAAATACAGTTTTAGATTATGCAGAAGAATATTTTGCAAATGATTCAAAAGTTATTTCCTGGGATAATGATGAGGACGGAAAGTGGGATATAAAATATTACACTTATAAAGATGAAGAAGGGAAAGTTTTTGAAAAGAACTTATTTTATTTGAAGATAAACAATAGTGTAGTAGAAGTTACTCTAAAAGATTCAGTTCCAGTTTCTGTCAGTTGCGGTGTAGAGAATTTACAAATCACTAAAGATGAAAAAGAAGATTTTTACTGGGTAGGCGATTTTGATTCTTCACTCGATAGTGATTATTATTCTGAACTTGCAAGAAAAATCATTATGAAATACTTAAAAAATGATACAGTTTCAATTTATGAAGCTGAAAATTTTTATGTAAGTTATTATAGAGTTGATAACAAAAATTATGGTCTGATTACACCAAAAATTGATTTAGTAAACAAAGATGAAAATAGTGGTGAATAAAAAGTGATTGCGATAAATAGTTATTTAAAAAAGCTTATGAAAAGAAAAGTTGTTTTTTGTTTTATTTTAGTGTTTTTATTTTTTAACTGTAAAACCACAGATGAAACCTATACAACTTATGATGTAAGTGATTACACAGAAGAAGATTTAATTGCTGAAAAAATAGATGAAGTTAAAGCTCTAAACGAAACAGATTCCATAAAAGCCTTGTTTTTATCATGGGAATTAAATGCAAATGTTAAAGATAATTCTGAACTAAATGAGTTGTTTAATAGCTGCAAAGAAAATGTTTATGATTTGTATAAGAAGTTTTATGAAGAAGAAAAATATCTGGATTGTAAACGCTGTATACAAAGTCTTGAATCGGTTGGCTATAAATTTGAAAACATCGATGAAATAAATAAAAATCTATCGCAAAAAATTTATTCAAATGTTCCGGGGTTAAATAATCCTGGTAATAAAAAAGCTTCCAGAGAAGTTTCTGACTGGATAAAAGGCTGTGTTACAATTTATGTTGATAAAGGTATTAAAGTTGAAAACGGAAAGGGCTTTGTTGATGCAGTAATTGGAAGCGGTTTCTTTATTTCAGCAGATGGATACATTGTTACAAATTATCATGTTATTTCAGACATTGTTGATAAAAAAAATAAGGAATTTTCCAGATTATATATAAAGCTTTATTATGATTCAGAAAATCGTGTTCCTGCAAAAGTTATTGGCTGGGATTCAAATCTTGACCTTGCGCTTATTAAAACTGAAGCAGAAGTTCCTTATTATTTTTCATTGGGTTCTTCTACAGAATTAAAAGTCGGCGATAAAGTTTATGTAATTGGTTCTCCTTTAGGCTTGGAAAAAACTTTGACAAGTGGAATCATTTCTTCTAAAGAGAGAAACTTATTTAGTTTAGGCTCAGTGTTTCAATTAGATGCTGCCGTTAACAGCGGAAACTCTGGCGGACCTGTTTTAGACTCTAACGGAAAAGTACAGGCAGTGGTGTTTGCAGGGGTTCCATATTATCAGGGCTTGAATTTTGCAATTCCTGTCGAGTACTTGAAATCGATTTTACCTTATTTAATTCAGGGTGATGAAAATAAACATCCATGGATTTGTGCATACGGTAAAACCTTAAAGAATGTTGTTACTTCACAGGAAGGACTTGGCGTAAAACTGTATTATGTACTTTCTAAAATCAATAACAATCCTTTAAGCCTTAAAGAAGATGATGTAATTATTGCCTGCAATAAGAATAAAATTTCTTCTGTAGAAGATTTAAAGCTTTGTCTTATGGAACATCAGTTTGATTCAATCGTTAACTTTACCTGCAAAGATAAAAACGGACAGGAAATAGAAAAAAAAGTTTATCTTGAAAAAAGGCCTGCAAATCCCGGTTATTATTTTTATAAACATGATGTAGTTGCTTCTGCTTTATATCCAATCGTTGGTATGAAGTTAGTAAATATTTCAACTGTGTCAAAACGAAAATACAGTATAACTTCTATTATTTCCGGTTCTACAGCTGATAATGCAGGTTTCAGCGAAAATGATCCTGTTGATTTACTTTCAATAGATTTTGATAAAGAAAAAAAATATGCCTATATTCAAATGTATGCTAAAAAAAGAAAGAATGGATTTCTTGATATTGGTATAACTCTTCCAGTAGAATTAGACGGCATGTATTATTTATAGAGAGCGAGGGGAAAATGACTGAATTAAAGTATAAAAGAAATTTCTGTATAACTGCACACATTGATCATGGAAAATCAACTTTAGCAGACAGATTAATTCAAAAAGCAAAAATTATTGAAGACCGCCAGATGATGAATCAAATCCTGGATAATATGGATATTGAAAGAGAACGGGGAATAACAATAAAAAGTCAGGCAGTTACAATTCCTTATCACGCAAAAGACGGACACGATTATGAATTAAATTTCGTAGACACTCCGGGACATGTCGATTTCAGTTATGAAGTAAGCCGTTCAATTGCTTCGTGTGAAGGAGCTCTTTTATTAATCGATGCAACTCAGGGCGTTGAAAGTCAGACCGTCAGCAATATGTATATGGCTTTAGAGCATGATTTAACAATAGTTCCTGTAATAAATAAAATTGATTTGGCAAGTGCGGATGTTGAAAGCGTAAAGCACCAGATAGATCACGATTTAGGCTTGGATTCCTCTGATGCCCAGCTTGTAAGCGCAAAAACAGGGCAGGGAATCGATGACCTTTTAGAAGCTATCGTAACAAAATTCCCGGCTCCGGAAGGTGATGCAAATGCTCCTCTTTCAGCTTTAATCTTTGACTGTCACTATGATGAATACAGGGGCGTTATTGTTCATTTGCGTATAAAAAATGGCAGGGTTAAAGCAGGCGACCTTATAAAATTCATGAGTAATGACAGTGAATACAAAGTAGAGCAGGTTGGTATTTTTAAAATTAAGTTTGAAGAAACAGAATATCTTGAAGCTGGGGACGTTGGCTATATTATTGCAGGAATAAAAACCGTTAGCGATGTAAAAGTTGGAGATACAATCACATTGGTTTCAAACCCGGCTCCTTCTCCTTTACCAGGATTTAAAGATGTAAAGCCAGTTGTTTTCTCTTCCATTTATCCTATTGATTCGAATGACTATGAAGAACTAAAAGATTCAATGGAAAAACTAAAGTTAAATGATGCAGCCTTAGTTTATGAAAAAGATAATTCTTTAGCTTTGGGCAACGGCTTTAGATGCGGCTTTTTGGGCCTCCTGCATTTGGAAATTATTCAGGAACGCCTTGAACGGGATTTTGATCAAATCGTTATTTTTACAGCTCCAAGCGTAAGATACAAAGTAAAGCCACAGGGAAAAGAAATGTTCTTTGTTGACAACCCTGCTGATTATCCGGAAGGAAAAATTGAGCATTCTGAAGAACCTTATATTAATGCAACTATAATGACTCCAAGTGAATATTTGGGCTCAATTATGGAACTCTGCAGAATGAAGCGCGGCATTCAGAAAAACATGCAGTACCTCGATGAAAAGCGTGTTGAACTAACTTATGATATGCCGCTTTCAGAAGTTTTATTTGATTTCTATGATAAACTAAAATCTTATAGCAGGGGCTATGCAAGCTTCGATTATGAAGTTACAGATTACAGGCCTACCGATTTAATTAAAATTGATATTCTGATTAACGGAAAACCTGTCGATGCACTTTCACAATTGTGCTATAGAGAAAATGCTGTTGAAAGGGCAAAAGTTGTCTGCGAAAGGTTAAAGGGTGAAATTGCAAGGCAGCAGTTTAAAATTGCAATTCAGGGTGCTATTGGAAGTCAGATTATTGCGCGCGAAACAGTTAACCCCGTTAGAAAGGATGTTCTTGCTAAGTGTTACGGTGGTGACGTTACGCGAAAGAGAAAGTTGCTGGAAAAACAGAAAGCCGGTAAAAAACGTATGTTAATGGCAGGAAATGTCGAGCTTCCACAAAGCGCTTTCTTAGCAGTTCTTAAAGAAAAAGAAGATAACTAACTTCTAACAGTATTTTTTAATTATAAAAGGGCAGAGTTGATTTGTTTCAGAAAATAAATTAGTTCTGCCTTTATTCTTTTAAAAAAGCTTTTATTGAGTGTGATGCTGTTTGAATCCGGAAAGTGCAGGTACAAATAGTCGTGAGTTTTTATTTTATTGAAAAGCTGTGCCTCAAGAGTTTCTGTTTCATCAAAGTGTTTTGATTTTTCGCCGTTTTCAAGTAAATCTTTTATTATTAAAAGTTCATTTTTTTCTTTTTCAAGATATTTTTTTCCATCAGAACTATCTTGTGTGTTTTTTATTGTACTGCAGATTATTTCCTGGAAATTATTTTCTGCTGCCTTATTTTCACTCAAAGTGATTTTTTCTAGATCAGCCCTTTCAAAGCCCAGTTCAAGGCCTGTCTTACCGGCATCATATATATTTTTTTCATTTATAAATTGCAAGTGAAACTGTTCGGCATAAATTTGCATAATATTATTTGTAATGATTTTATTGTTGTTTTTACCTGTGCATTTAATTGAATCTTCTCTAAATGAATAGTTCAGGTTTTCAATATGTCTTAATCTGTAAGAAGTGATTAATCCCTGAAGATGAGCACTTGTGTTTCTTGCATGAGTTTTTCCCGCAGTAAATGAAAAATCAAGTCCCGTAAAATAAACCGGAACCGATTCGTCCTTTCTAAGTTTTAATGCAATGTAAATGCAGGCAAGTCCTACAGAGCCCATTGGCGGTACAAAGCCTTTAATTATTTTTGAGTTATATAATTCTTCTAGAAATAAAGAACTTGTATATTTTGTTGTAAAATAAATGATGCTGCCATTTAAAATTTGGGGTACATCTGGCCTTGAAACTAAATCGCAAAAAAGAGGTATCTTTAAATTAGCAGACCCGACAAAAGCTTTTATTGTTGAAAACTGACTTTCCATTGCAACAACTGCATCCGGTCTGATATGAGTCGCTTTAAAGTAGGGAAGAGAAGCATCAACTGCAAGTACAAAATATTTTTCTGCAATTTCTTTAGTAATCTGCTCTAAACTTTCTCCCGCTCCACAAACTAAAATTGGTTTAGAAATAGTGGATGAAAGCTGCTCAAGTTGTAAAGAATCTGCAAGGTTTGAAAGATTTAATAAAATGTTTTTGGCATAAAATTTTCCAAACTGAATCAATGTAATCTTGTTTTTCCAGTACTGACTTATAAGATTCTGTATTTGTGTAAAAATAAAATTGTAACTTTCTATATTGAATTGAACTCCACCGCTAAAATCAATTCTAACAGCTCTCTTTATATTTTTAGTTCTTAAAAGCTCATTTACAAACTCTTCTATTTTTCCCTTATCATTTGAATTGATAAAATTTATTTCATTATTTAGTTGAGATGAAGCAAGATTATAAAGTTCTTTATCGCCTTCAAGAGCCAGTATTTCGCAGGTTGAGTCGCATTTCGTTTTTAATAAATCTAATCCATACCAGAGGCAGGGAGAAAAAATAATGACTAAAGTATTTGGTTTTATTTCTTTTTCATTAATTATTCTTGTAATAATTTTATCTGGTGAATATTTTGAATAGAGAAATTTTTCTTTGTATTTTACTGTGTTTAAAACACAAAAGCCCTCTCCAGTAGAAACCAGTTCGGGCTTTTCATTAAGTATAGAATTCAAATACTAATCCTATTTTGTAAATGCTGAGTAATAAGCGTCGTAGAAATTATTTACAAATTTATCACTGTTTGAAAGTGTTGATTCGCTTGCATTTCTGTCAGCAGATTTTACACTATCTGATAAATCATCTTCATTTGAAGCTTCTTCATCATCATTATTTGCTTTTGCAGTTTCAGCTGCTTTTGTTTCAATTCCTGTACATTTTACAACAACTACAGATGAACCGATTACAAATGGTTCTGAAACTTCATCAACTCTCAATTTAAATACTTTTTCTAACTGCTCAGCATTTGAACTGATAGAAGATAGTGGAGTAACAGAAGTTGTTGAATCATAGAAATTTGTGTTTCCGTAATTCAATGGGAATTCTTCTACATCTTTTGCTTCAATATTGTAATTCTTGCATACTTTCTTAAAGTTAGAAACTGCACAATCTTCTGCAAATTTAGCAGCTTTGTTAAGATAGTATTCTTCAATTATTCCTTTTTCATTTGATTTTATATAAGACATTACAACATCAACTGTTTCGTCTTTTGTAAAATCAGCTGATTCCGGTTCATTATCAGTTCTGAAAATTGTATATCCGATTTGTGTTTTTATAACTTCGCTTAAATCATCTTTGCTAAGGTTGATAATTTTTGCAACATCATCTTCATTATCAAACATAGAAGTAAGCTGATATCTGTATGAACTTGAAACCTTGCCGTCATTGTCTGTGTAATACTTTTGTGATTTATCGTTTACGGCATCTTCAAATGTAATTTCTTCATCTTTGATTTGCTTTAATAATGCTTTTGCATTTGCTTCTGTATCTAAGGTGATAGCGCTTAAATTATAGTGTGTAAAGTTTTCAGCATTGTTTTTTGCATAAGCTACAGCTTCTTCTTTCGGATAATCATTTGTATTAAATTCAGCAAGAACAAATGAGTGATATTCATTGCCCATTTCCTTAATGAATTTTTCTTCTGAATCATTTGACTTAAATCCATAGAGTTCATTTCCGGCAAATGATGAACCGCCAAACATATCTTCCTGGAATCTTAATACAGTTAAATCGTCCATAATGTATGACTTGTATCTGTTAAGGTCTGAGTCCGGCATTTGATTATATACGTCTTTCATAAACTTGCCGTTTTCATCAGTAAATAATGTCTTTAACTGGCGGTCAAATTTCGATTCCGGTACAGTCCATTTGCTGTTTTTAACAAAATCACTGTATG
>JAEEGL017352604.1_pt1 | contig 16634 bp, 15 predicted proteins | sample 9134231 | NCBI WGS metagenome assembly JAEEGL01 (sample SAMN16246548, study PRJNA631951) | gut metagenome | biome: gut microbiome; feature: rumen; material: fiber-attached | host: Bos | place: Iran: Karaj | collected 2018-10 | reverse complement strand
TTCACTACTATATATTTTATCTATTACATTAAGTATATTATACATGTCTAATCTCCTACTCTATTATGTACATAATATCACATTATTGGAATAAATACAAAGAAAAACTTGTACTAGACAAGTTCTTTATTGTTTTTTCTTTTTATAATTAGCGGTTCTTCTTGTTGCATGAGTGTTCTGAGCACTTTTTTTAACCTTTTTTGAAGTAGGTTTTTGTTTATTTTCTTTTTCTATTTCATTTTTTACTTCAGCTATTTTTTTATTTTCATTTCTTATTTCTTCTTTATTTATCAATTGAGTAATTACAAGTTCTTTTTCTTTTTCTTCATCTTCTAATTCCTCTTTCATTATTAAATCGTATAAGGATTCTTCTTTAGGGGGTGTAATTACTTCTTTGTTTTGCTTCTTTGTTTTGTATTCTTTTTCTAGGTTCTTTATTTGCTCTTGTAACTTTCTGATTTCAGTAGTTTTTGATAGTTCACCTATTAAAGTATTCTCTTTATAATCTTTGTTTTCTTTTATTTTTTCTTTTATAGCTCTAGAATCAATTACTTCAACTTTTTTTCTATTGCGTACAGGCGAAATCTTAACACTTCTTAATTCGTCTAGTTTTAATACTAAAGTATTTTCTATATTATCTAGTAACGATTCATAATTTAATAGTTTGGCATCTTCTTTTTGAATAAATCTTAATGATTGTTCTGTTGGAGATATTACATCTGGATTTAGACGTAATATATATATACAAGCTTCATTATAGTGTAATAGTAAAAAGAAGCAAGAATCATTATCATTTTTATAATAAATAGGTTCTCTTAGTTCTAATTGAGCATCAACTAAATCATCCATAGATTTTACTTTTATTATGTTTTTTCCTGCAATATTAGGCAAGTTTTCTACTTCGATTATAGCAGAGCTATATGTTTTAAGAATTCTCTTTTTTTCTTTTTGAAAAATGCTATATTCATCTGGTTTTTCTTTAATATACAAACCTAAAGAGATAAGAAGTATTATAAATAGTGCTAATAGCACGACAAAGAAACCGTATAACTCGGTTGTAAAAGTAATAATCAAGACAATAGTAAGAATTACTAGCGCTATTATAGAACCAATTACAATTGACTTCTTGTTGTCCATAAGCCCTTCTCCCTTTATTATTCATATATTTTTATTATATCATTTTTTTTTAGTTTTGTAACATATTATTTATATATATTTTTTATTTTAACAATTCTGAAACGAACACGGATGGATAGCCTAATAAAGGTATTCTTAGCTTAACTAAACCTATTATATCATTCTTGGTTTTTTTGTTAGTATCCTTTGTATTATTGTTATCTCCTTTGGTTATATATACTCCTTGTCTTACTTCAACTACTCTATGAGTTATGATGTTTCCATCTTCTTGGAATACAATAATATCCCCTACTTCAATATCTTCTTTCTCAGTATCATTTAATTTTTCGATAATTATAGCGTCTCCTTTTTTTAAAGATGGATACATAGAGTTCGAAGCAATAGAAGATAAACTATATTTCAGTAATCCAGACACTAAACTAATAGTAACGATAACAACAATTATTAAAGAGCCTTCTAAAACTACCAAAAAGCCTTTTTTATATTTATTCGCTGTTTCCATCTCTTTTCGGCGATTCGGCCTTAAAACTATTAGAATTAAAAAGGTATTAGTTATAGTTATTAAGATCGCATATAAATAATTCGATAAATCCGGATATGTTAGTATACAAGGTAATAATTCTAATAGACTTGTATATAATAGATTTGATTTAAAACCGTTTTTACAATTCATTCCTAGTAATGTATTTTTTTCGATAATAATTACGATAGTTACTAAAAAATTATTTAAAAAGCAATAATTATTTGTTACTAATATTTCTAAAAGAATAAAGAAAATAGTATTTAAAAAATGTTCTTTTTTATCATTTATGTTTTTACTATGTATTGTATACCTTAATACTTCTATGATTATTACAGAAAGAATAGTATATATAATATTTTCGATTAATTCTCTATTGTAAATACGTTTAATAAAACTTACTTTCATCCCAAGAGAATAAACTATTATTAAATATATTAACAAAACGACAGAAAATTCAAGGAATACTCTTAGTTTTATATTATTATTACGATCTTTTCGATAACCAAATAATAATACTCCTGCAAATAATAGTAACATTAGAAATGATAAAGTTATTGGCTTAATATATTTAAAATTACGTATAAGAAATAAAAAGAATAGACATAAAAAGGAACTAATATTAAATAATAAAAGTTGTTTTTTTTCTAATGTATTGTATTTCCCTATCATAACTATTACCTCTATTATAAGATTATATTATAAATAGGAATTATTAACAAGGACTTATGTAAGTAATAATTCATTTTAAAAACTCTTGTTTATACTTAGATAAACAAGAGTTTTTATTTTAAGACTAATCTATTAGATTCTACTAGTTCGACTGAATCTGCGCCGTTTGATATATTTAAGGTATAATATTCAGGTGGGAATAACCAACGATCTAGCACTGTTTTAAATACAACATTTTTCGTAATGAAACCAAGTCCCGATTCAGATGATATTTTTGTTAATCCTCCAGAAATAATCAACGGATTTTTTCCGTTGTATAAGCCAGAACTAAATTTTGGTAATATTGTTGCGTATGGGCCGGCTAAGCCAAAGAAGTGTTCTTTTCTTCTTCTAATAAAATCAGGAACTAGACCACCATGCATATGTCCAGATATAATCAAATCGCTTTTCTTTAACTCATCTAATACTACATATTGTGTTAAAGTATTAACGGTTTTTCCTAAAACCGAATATGCTTCCGTCTTAATTTTTTTCTTATCAATTATTATATTTTTAGGAGTGTGTATGGCTGATATTACATAATCATTTGAACTAGAAAAATCTAATGGTTCTTTATTTAAATGATTTACTAGTTCTTCTTTTTTTTCGACGCCTTCATAATATTTTATTGGTAAATTTATTGTCTTAAGTAATACTCCTCCTAAATCCCAATTTTTAAATGTCGGTTCATCTATAGGGCTATCTGGTACGTAAACATTAGGTATTTTTCTTAAAATATCTAACATTTCTATATTACTAGCAGGAACTGCTTTGCCATTAACAAAGTCTATTAGTTCGTGATTACCAATAACTACATATATTTTTTTACTTAGAGCACAGTTACTTATTATATTTATAAGTTCCTCATTATTCTTGTCAGAAACTCTGTCAAATATATCTCCATTTAGGATAATAGCATCACTATTTTGACAAGCATGATTCATTATGGACGAAAACTTTTTAACATCTCCGTGGACATCACTAATAACTGAAAAAGTTTTTGATTCTTTAATACGACTATTTTTAACATTGTATACTCTTTCTCTAGCTATAATACTAGAAAATTTTTCTTTTATTTTCTCAATTATGTTTATCATAAAGTTTCTCCCTTCTGTTTTTTATTTAATAAACAGCTTTATAGAAGATTTTAAATTGAAGATTCAATTGCAATTCTTTGTATATTTTAGAATTGATTTCAGGATATTCTATTCTAATCTTTATTGTTTCTTTCTTCTCTGGAGGGAGAACATCACCTTTGTTTAATTCTCTACCGTCTAAATATGTAATATAATACTTTAAGATATTATCTGTACTGTCTACTTGATTATATATTTTATTAATATATGCTGATAGCGTTCCTTCATTAACAATATCAAATGTTACTTCATAGAATTCTTTTGGTTGGTTCAAGGTTGCTTTTAATTCTAGTTTGTTATCTTTTTCAATTATTTCACCATTTTTAGAGCCTTCTGTAACTTTTATATTCTTAACATTTATATTCCACATATAGGTTGTATCTACTTTTTCATGATGTATCTTATATACAAATCGATATAATAATAAACCGGTAATAAGAGTTATTATTATAATCTCTATATATTGTATTATTTTCATTGCTTTTTGCATATTTTTCCCTCTTTAAAGGTGTATTATAATGCAACAATAAGAAAAAGACAACTTTACGTGTCTTTCTACTTTAATATTTCAATTATTTCAGCTTTATATTCTTCTTTTATATTGTATTCTTTTATAATTCTTTCTATCATTTCTTTATCTTCCGTTCGCAAATGCTTTTTTAAAGTCGGAAGCATTGGTACCAAAGAATATTTATAGTTATTATCACTCAACATTTTAATACATTTACTAAAATTTTGAATAGTCATGTTTTTGCGATAGTTTTCTACTGTTTTGTTATAAAAATCTTCTTTATTTAATAGTATTATTCTCATTTCTTTATAAGGTTTAAATTCTTTATATATTTCTATTGCTTCAACTACTAAAGATAAATCATCTACATTATTTTCTACTACTAGTAAGTTATCAGGTAAAGTTAGAGCATTACCTTTTTTACCACTTGTATACTTATTTAAATAATAACTATCATCACCAATGTCTTTTAAACTATTTTTTTCTAAATTACTATAACTAAAATATATACCATTTTTTAGAGTAAAATCTTCATCTTTTATAACTCTCGTTTTAAAGCTAGTAGTTATGCTATTCATAAATGCTGAATATTCTTTATAACTATTAAACTTATTATCTATAATTAGATAGGTATATTTATTTCTTGAAATATAAAATGTATAATTTTCTCTAAATACTTTATTATTATTCTTAGATAAATTAGTTATTGATTTTTTCAATTCATAAGATAGTTTGTTGTTACATTCTTCTTTTACTTTAAACAGTTCTTTATACACTTCTATTATTTTGTAGTTCTTTTTTATATTCTCTTTTTTTTCAGATTTATATAAGATGTTCAAATTATTAATAAATAGAAATCCTTTAGAGTATTTATTTGTTAAATAATAAACTTCTTCTTTAGTTAATTTATAATTCTTAAGTAATAAATCTGAGACATTATGATAAAAATCTATTTCATAGTTTTTGATTTCTGTATAGTTAGAAGGAACTGGAACATAGGTGTTCTTCAAAGAATTTGGAACTAAAGATACATGATATAGAAGATAACTGATTATGTTTTCCCAATCTTTTTTTGAAATAACAGGTATTTCTTTAAAGAAGTTTATGAAGTTACCTATTTTTTTTCTATTTCTTCCTTTAATACTTTGTGATATTGGTTTTAGTATTCTTGGAAGGATGAATTCTTTATCTAGACCATCTAGAGAAGCAAATAAAGTTGTTATGTCTTTAACAGTTATATAATCTAATAAAAGCATCATATCTTCTTGAATTTCTTTATACTTAGTTAGATATTCTAATATACTAAATTTTAATTTAATAGTTTTATCATTTAGGAAGTCGATAACCAAAGTATCATTTATATTATTATTCTTTTCTTTTAAATTATTATATATTCTTATAATATCTTTAGAATATATATAATCTATTAAGAAATTGTTGAAGTATTTTTCTTTTTGATTTCTATCCAAGTTATTTATTATAGATAAAAGTAATGGTCTATCATATTCTTTTATATATTTTTTATTCAAAAATATATCGGTTATTTCGTTAGAACTTAGTATTATATTAAGTTTTTCTTCCTTATTAATGTTTTCTTTTATTAATTGTTTAACTAGATTATCATTACTTTTTAAAATAGATATTAATTTATTTATAGGCGTATTTAAGTATATATCCGTTATGTTTGAATCGGTATCTAGTGTATAATTCTTTATTATATTTACCAATTCTGAGTTTAATATTTTTTCTTTTTTTATCTTTGTTATATCTGTTTTACTCAAGTTTTGTAATAAAAATTCTATTTTTTTATTTTCCTTAGGATCAAAGTTATTAATAATATTTTTTAAATCTTTGTTACTTTTTATTACTTCTAGAAATATAGGAATGTTACTTACAAAGAAATCTAAATATAGAGTACTAGGGAAAAATGAGTTTATATTTATAACAAATTCTTTTTGATATGGCAAATAGAATATAGATAAATATTTATTAATATTATCAACATCCATTTTGTTTTCTTTTATAGTATCAACAAAATTATTATAATTCTTATCATTATTTATTAACGTTCTAATTTCACTTTCTTTTAGTATATTAAAATACTCTTTATATTTAAAAATATTATCTTTAGTTTTTAATATATTATATAATTCATTATGATTTAGATAATTATATACTTTTGTTTTTTTAGTATTATATAGAGTTTCTTTAATAATTGGTAATTCTAATAACCACTTTTTTTCTTCTTCTGAAACGTTAATAAATAGATTTAAATATATTAATTCTCTTGGGTACTCTGCAATAATTTCATTAATACTTTCTTTGTTTAAAGATTTAAACAAGTGAATATTATCATAAATATCATCTATTTTGTTAAGATAAATATCTTTTAATACTTTATTATCACTTAGTTTTTTATTATTAGAAATAGATTCATAGAACTCGTTAATAGTTCTAAATGGGTAGGATTTAAAAATATTAATATTGTCTATTAGATTAGTAATAGTACTAGATTCTAAAACATCATATCTTAATCCTTTAGACAAGAACATATTTTTAACATAGATATCTGATTTTAAATATTTTACTTCTTCTTTAGTTAAATACTTAGTTATCTCTTCAGGTTTATTCTTTAATTCTATGTTAAATCTTTTTGATAGTAATATTTTTTCACGAAAGCTTAGTTTTTGTGAGTGCTTTAGAAGTAAAGAAGTATTGATATTACTGTTATTATATTGAATTATAAAATCATAATCATCTACTAGTATTTCTATTACTTTATCTAAATTATTGACGGATGCAAAATTGATAACTTTTTTTAACTTTGTTACATTTAATAATGAAGGAGAAAACTCTTTTCTTTGAAGTCTTTGGCAGATTTCTTCTATAGATGCATTAATGGGCATTTCTATTAATAACTCGTTTTTCATTTTTTTTAATTGTTTTCCACTAAATTTATAGTTATTAATTAATAAGAACTTAATTATTAAAGGTTGTACTTCTTTTAAGAAGGATATGTTGCTATTTAGATTCATTTCATCATCGTATACAATATCAATATTATTTATTATAACGTTTATAAACTTATTAACATCTGATTTAGAATGATGATTTTTTATATAAAAATATAGTTTTTTTATTGTATCAAAATCTTCTTCTTTTATTGTACTAATTATTTCTTTGAGTACTTGTTTATTGCCATTTAGTAGTTTAATGGCTTTTTCTTCGTAATCCATAATAAACAACTCCTTATTATGTTTAATTATACTATTTTTTTGTTAAAGAAAAAAGTGTAATTAAGTTACACTTCTTTTATTTTTTAATTAAGATTTTTACATAATAAATAAGCATCTTCTTTTGTACCTGTTGAAGCTATAAAGCCGTTAGAATGAATAAATCTAAGTGTTCTTATTTTACTTTTGTTTATTAATTCTTTTTCTTCTAAGCCACACCACTCTTCAGGAAAGTGATATTTTAATTCATAAGATTCTTTAGATATAGTAATTGGTTTTATATTAAAACCACCTCTATTTGCCGGATAGATAATCGCTTTAAAGCGATTGTTATTGTTATTATAAAAAATTGCTTCTTCGTAAGGCATATACTCATCTAAGTATAAGATATCACCTTCTGTATTATTTATTGTTTTTATTACCTTTTTAAAAGCTATACTATAGGATATTTCTCTTTTGATAAGGTTATCTAATAACTCAGAAGCTACAAATACGGCTTTTAAAAATTGTTCATCATTATCATCTTTACTATCCCAGTTCTTATTATATAAATCTATAACTTTATCTAAATCAAGCAATTCATAATCGGCAATAATTTTTGGAAAATTACCATTATCTATTCCATCTATTTGACAAACTAGTTTTTCATCTATTTTTTCCCAAACATCTTGGTAATGTGGAGTTATTTTTTCTAAATATTGATGGCCATAGGTTTTCCATAATAAGCCAAAAGAAGAATATTTTAGTTTTTCATTTCGCCACTTAGCATCTTTACCATGATGGTCAAATTTACCAAATCCTATATCATATACTATTTGATTTTGTTTTACTTTTTCTACTTTATTAACTCTTATAACTTTATTATTTGGGAACATTTTATCAAGAAAAGCAGTTGAAAAGACATCGTCCGGATGAAATATTCCTGAGTGAGTAATAAATTTTGCTTCTTCTATATTCTTTGTTAAAGTTATCATAATTATTCTCCTTTCTTACTATGTAAGTATCTGGCTATTTTTATTATATCTTCCCAAGCGATAGCAAATAAAGAAATAATAACTATTTTTAAGTAGTTTACTATTGGATATATATGATATATATAATAAATCTTATTTATATTAACAGTGATAGCTATACTAGTAATAATAATTGTAATATAAATAATACTATTAAAACTGGTAAGCAGATTAAAAATAGTTAAATTGTCATCTATATGATAAGCAATATTAACAATATTAGCTATAATTATAGTAATCATTAATGTATAAGAAGCAATAATAGGATTGTTTGTATTATAAATTATAGACATATAAGGTATAGTAATAGCTATAATATTGCAAATTATGTTTACTATTATAAATAGTTTTTCTTCTTTAGAATATAAGTTTTCTCCTTTTATTCTTGGATTTCTCTTCATAATGTCTTTTTCACTAGGAAGAAATATTGATAGAAAAACATTTGTAATAGTATATAAAAAATACGTGAATAATACTACTAGAATTGTTATAGGATTAGGAAGATTGAATATATAAATAAAGACGATTATAAACGGTATTATAAATGAAGATACTATTTTATATTTTTTACTTCTTATTAAGTTTTCATATCGATTGCGATTTATTTTTATTTGACGATATAAAGATTCTAACTCTTTAATACTTTTTATAGTATTTATATTTTTATTGGATTGAGTATTGTTTTTTATAGTTATTCCAGCTTTTAGAAAGTCTTTTTTTAGATTTTCTGGTATTACAATATTTTTCTTTATAAATATTTCTTTTGTATATAATATGTCTTCTTCTATTTTCAATCGTGGATTATAAAAAAGATAACTAATCTGCAATAAGTATAAAATAATACAAGATAGATGATCTTTACTTATTAGATAATATAAGACACAAGTAAATAAATAGAATAAAAGTATTATTTTGGAATTTATTCTTATTTCTATCCCCTCTTTTTTAGAGAAGTAATAGTTAATTAGTATCGGAAAGAAAAGGAGAATAAAAGACAAAAAAAGATTTATTTCTTTTGAAATGATTGTCAAAACAAACACGATGATTGTTATAAAGAGTAAGAAATAGTTTTTCATTTTTACCTCCAAATTAAAAAGGTGCTTATAAAGCACTTAACTGTTCTGTTTTTACTGGTGTACTATCTAAATATCCCTTAGGGAATTCTTCTGAGAATACCTTTTCTTGTAAAAAGCCAATACTACAGTATGAAGTATGAGAAATAATATTATCTTCTTCTTCTTGGATAATATCCGTAGTTCTTATCATTCTGTTTTCACCATTTATATTACGAGTAATATCTAATAAGATATGATACTCATTATTCTTTTCTGTAAGATAAGCAACAAAGTTTCTGCTTTCTTCTTTTTCGCCATCTTCTAATTGTAATATACCAGATAAATAGGTATATCCCTTTTGTTTGCTAGCATACAATTCTTTAATTACCAACTCCGTAACGTTAGAGTTATCTAAAGGATAGGCGGTATCTCGAACTTCTTTGCAACTACTTAAAAGAGTGACAATTTTTTGTTGCCTTTTTTTTAATTTAATACCTTCAAATATAAAATTGTTTTTAATACTCTTAACCATCTTGCTCACTATCCTCAATAATTTTTATCCCTTTTGATAATATCGCAGAATAATATAATAGTAAATACGTTAATTTAAGTTTTGTAAATTTATTTTATATTATCAAAATATAATACATAAGTTAAATACCCGTTAGCTATTGTAATTTGAGTGATTCTTGACAAATCAGAATATACTATTATGTTTCCTTTTATATTCAATATATTTACATCATAAGTGTAATATCGTTTAACATTAAGATTTGTCATCTCGGGGTCAAGTTCTTTTATTATATTGTATATGTAATTTACATCTAAATATTTTGTATTTATATTTTTAAAAACTTCTTGATAATTATCATTATTATATTCTATAGATTCTGGTTCTATACATTTACCTTTTTCTTCTTCTTTCTTCTTTATTCCTTCGCATTTATATGTTTCACCATTATAATTAAGGTCGTAATGGTATGAATAATTCTCATTTAATAATTGTTCTAATTGTTTTTTATAATCTATTGTTTTAGATTTCTCTTTTGTATTTATTGTATTATTATTCTTTTTTATAAAGTATTTATCATCTACTGCAAAAAGAATAAATAGTAAGATAACAATTATTATGATACTGTATATAAATAAAAATTTATATTCTTTAATTATTTTTTTCATTCAACAATAGTATGAAGAAGTTTATTTTTATCTATACCATTTAAATAATCTTTTACTAACATAGCTTTTTTACCAAATGGTTTAATCTTAGTTATATAGATAATCTTATCTTTAGTAGATATTCCAATAGATTCTTTGGTTATATCGCAGATTGTTGATGATGAAAAGTCTGAATCTTTTTCACCTATGTAAGCTTCTAATATTTTTGTTTCTTCTCCGTTAATTAAACAATAAGCTGTAGGGAATGGATATAATCCTCTTATATGATTATATACTTCTAGAGCTGTTCTATTAAAATTGATGTGTTCTTCTTCTCTTTTTATGTTCCAAGCATAGGTAGCTTCGGAATCATTTTGTTTTATTCTTTTAGAAGATCCTATTAATATATTTGTTAAGGTTTCTATTAATAGATTTGCTCCCATTGCACTTAGTTTATCATGAAGAGTTTCCACGTTATCATTTATTTCTATTTCACAAGATTTTTGGCTTATAATATCCCCGGTATCCATATCCTTATCCATATACATTATAGTGATTCCTGTTTCTTTATACCCGTCCATTATAGCGTGATGTATCGGAGCTCCTCCTCTTAATTTAGGAAGTAACGAAGCATGAACATTTATGCATCCTAATTCAGGATTATTAAGTATTACTTCAGGAATTATTTGCCCATATGCACAAGTAATTATAATATCGGCTTTATAATTAATAATTTTTTCATAATCTTTTTTTATATTTTCAGGTTGGAATACTGGTATATTATATGAATTAGCCAATTCTTTTATTGGCGTAATTTTTATTTCTTGTTTTCTCCCTACTTTTTTATCTGGTTGAGTTACAACTAATACAACGTTAGTATTCTCAACTAGTGCTTTTAATACTGGAACAGCAAAATCAGGTGTTCCCATAAATATTACTCTTAAATCTTTCATTTTTATTACCTCTTAAAGATTATAACAAATTTATTATATTTTTGTTACTACTTTCTTTTGTTTTCACTAATCATTTCCATATCAACAGTTAGTTGTTTGATTCTTTCGATTATTCTTCTGGCTTTTATTTCATCGTCACTATAAGAATTAATTCTTAAATGTCTTTCTAATTCTTCCATATTTAGATTTGATGTAAAAAATGTTGTTTTATAGTTATTCATTCTTTTTTGAAGGATAGTTCCTAATATTTCATCTCTACTCCATTCTGTTACTTTTTCAGCACCGATATCATCTATTAATAACAAATCTACATCTTCTAAATAATTAATTCTATCGCCATAGGTGTCAAAGTCACTTTTTATTTCTCTTAATAATTCGGGATAATAAACAATTTCTGTATTAATTCTTTTTTTTGATAATTCATTAAATAAAGCTGAAATAAGATATGTTTTACCACAACCAAAATTACCATGTAAGTACAATCCTTTATAATAACCGGCTTTATTATAATTGTCACAAAATTCTTTTAACCATTTGATTACCTTAACTCTTTTTTTGTCGGTAATATCCACATCTTTAAATGTTGCGTTTAATAAATCTTTATCTCTATTATTTTTTTCTTCAATTGCTTTTTTTTGTTCTTTAGTAAAATGGCAAGGGACATAGGAAAATATTATTTGTTCTTTATTAACATTTGGATAAAAAATATGTCCTTCTAAACGATTTTTACAATAAATTAATCCCGGACAGTCGTGACAATTAGTTAGTTCAATAGCCGTTTCTTCTAAGGAAGAGGTATATTTCATTGCTACTTCTGGCTTTGCATTAATAGTTTTAACTATTTTTCTGAAGGTAGTATTATTTTTTAAAGCCTCGTTGTAATTATTCTTTAACTCTTCTTTATTTACTTCACTATTAATTGCCATTTTATCACCTATATTCTTTTAATAAATCTTCTAATTCTTTTATTTCTTCTGCACTCATTTCTTCTTTTTTAGCATCAACATTAAACCAAGCAGGGTTTTCTCCTTTTGGCTTAATATTAGTATTCTTTTCAATCTTTTTGGTCATTTTATTATTTTCTTTTTTAGCTATTTCCATTGCTTCTGTAGCTGTCTTTATATTACTTCGACGCCATTGAATTCCAATAGTCTCGATATATTCTTTATTTAGTTTATTATTATTTTTTCTTAAAACATAGTCTACTAGAACATTCACTACGGAAGGAGATAGTTCTAAATCTACCATTAAACCTTCTATAATTCTTAAATCCCTATTAGATGGTTCTACTCCCTTGTTTTTCATTTTTAGAAAGTCATAAGGGGTTGTATTTTCAAACATATAAATTATTTTTGCTTTGGTTGATTTATCTCCGATTGGACTTTTTATATAATCAGGTTGAGTTCTATATACTAATGTTGGTAATTTTCCATTATTGTTATATTGATAATACTTGCGAGCTATTTTTCTTAGTTCTTCTCTATCAAAAGTTCCTTTTTCAGTTATAGTCATACGTAATATCTCTATCATTTTTAGATTATCTAAATTATAGATAAAAGCTAATTGTTCTATCAACTCTTTAGTTTTTTTAGTTAATGCTTTTTCATTTATTAATCCCTTTGGTAAAGAAGATAAGATCAGATCAAAATCTATAACATTTTCTAGTTTTAAATCTAGTTCATTTCTTTCGGCTGTTTCAAATGGTTCTAATGTACTAGAAGATTTAAAAGTTAAGTTTAAAGCTTTTGTAATATCTTGATAATCTTTCAAATCAATTTTAGGAATTTGATACTCATATTTTAATAAATCATATTCTGTTTTACCAATATTATTATACAAGGTAATATTAAATATTGGTGAATTAAAGAACTCTTTAGCTCCTAAAGGAGAATATAATTCATAAACAAAGGAATTAGTATTACCTTCTTTATAATAAGTTTTAATAAGTCCTACTCCTTCAAGAGTTTCTCTTGCAAGTTTTATTGACTCTAAGGAGCTTCTCATTATAGTCATTAAATGATGGTGATTGTATTCGCTTGATATAATACTAGATAGTTTTAAATCATGTTCTAATGTTAAGTATAAAGATAATGCAATTGGTCCAATTATTGGTTCATAAAGAGAAATAATATTCTTTTTATCTTCTTCACTTATTATTGTACGGCATATTACATTATAAGTATCTGCCGGTAATAAAGTAACAGTTTTATCCATTGAACCACCCTCTTACATAAGAGTATTATAACTTATTTCTACTTATTTTAATAGATGTAATATTTTTTCTTCATCTGGAACCCCATGATAATCATAGCATTCTTTTACCCAATCTCTAGGAATGCCTCTTTCGACAAAAGAATTAATAATCCATTCTAATTCAAATTCATCTTTTGGCTCAATAAAATCTATTCCTGATAGCACCTCTAAAATTAAAATAGACAGGCTGGATAACGATTGTTTATAAAAGCTTTCAGAAAATCTATCAAAATAGTATGCGCTTATACCATCTAAATCGATTAAGTAAGGTTCAGAGTTTGTTGTTCCCAAAAGAACATTGGCATTTTTTCTAGAAAATGGTAGGAGAGGATTTTTTTGAACTAAGGTAATAGGATAAATATAGTTTTCATGTAATTCTTTTATTTTTAGAAATAATCTTTTCAAAATTCGTTTACAGTTTTCTGGAGACCGAAATGAAGCAGCATATATACTAAATAATGTGTGATATCTTTTATAAGCGCAACCTACAAATCTTCCATCCAGTTTAACTATTTGTTGAGGTAGATAAGTGAGATGAACGTTTTGCTGCTTTTCGATGGCTTTAATAATAGCAGCTTCTTTAGATAGAGTTACTCCTTCGTCATCTGTATAATTAATTGGTAATCGGTTTTCTCTTTTACCACAATTATTCAAAGTTTTTGGGCTTCTAATATTAATATCTTCACTATCGTATATTCCCTTTTCTATAATAGTTATACAATCTGATTTTTTATGATATATCTTATAAACTGTATGTAAGTTTACACCATAAACTGTCCCATCATATCCTGAGCCCAGTTTTCTTTTGGGGTTTATTATTTTTCGAATTCTTTTCTTGTTAGATTAACTACTTTTTCCATAATTATCCTCCCTTTTATCGACTCTTATTATATACTAATGATTAAATTTTACCAAATACAGCTATACTGATGATAGCGTTTCCAAAGTGTGGAGATTTATGAAACAAACCTTTATAAACATATATAAATGGCTATAACCTAAAACTGCTTTATTATTAAGTTTTCTAAAAGCCAATAGAGAGTTGCTTTATACAATATGAAAAATTCGCCATAGTAAAAGCAGACTTACTCTGCTTTTACAATAATTCCCCATGTAATTGTTGAATACTACATTTTGTGCTTATCATTTCTAATTCCTGCAACAAAATCTGTTGATCCTCCCGGAAAAAAATCTCTTTTAATTGTTTCCTTAAGAATTTCTTCTAATTCTTCAAAATTTTTATTTTCAAGCGGAAGATGTAATTCTTTTCTCGCTTGGAAAGCCTCTGCTGATTCCATTAGATTATCACCATATATATGTATGAATTTAAAAATCATTGGATCATTAGGATTCATGTAATAGTCTTTTCTATAATACTCCGCCATTATATACCCAATAACGTAAGATATGTTGTTAAAAATGTATAGTGCTATTTTTTCAATATCTTTATTTAAGAATAGTTCTATTTTTTCAATATCTTTATTTAAGAGATGTTTAATTTCCTCTTCATTAAAAGAAAAGCCTATATTTCTAAGATCTGGCACACAATTGAATAAGAGATTTCTTAGTTCTGTCGTACTTATGTTTTTTTTGTAATTTTTTAATAGGATGTCTAATAATAATAAGTTTATACAAGCTGCTAAGACATCTTTTCTTCTAAATTCTCTTAATGCCATAATTTCATTGTAACTAACATTTTTTCTTTCTAGGTAGTCGGTAAACAAAACTTCTAGTGTTATGCCAGGTATTTCTTTATAAGCCACTATATATTCATCAACAATGTTATTGAAATATTGGTCCGCTATTTTATGACCTGTTTCATGAACAATTGAAAGTGCAGAAAAGATAGTATTTGTTTCTTCTGCTCTAACTTCGCCTGTTTGGGTATAACAAATGTTCTTTAATTCTTGATCTGGTAATTCTGGTTCTCGTGTATCTTCAGGATCCTTAATTACCATTATTCTAAAGCAATAACCATTATTCTTTAAAAAAGTTTCAGGTACAGAATACTCTTTGTCAACATCCGTTATAAATGAATCATCAATAACATCCAAATGGAATATATTCATTACTCGATGATAGTAATCTTCGTTTAATTGTTTGAAAAAGTCTTCTACATATTCCATACTCTTTGTTATAGAAACGGGAAATACATTTGAATAACCCATTATTCTTGGGCAGTTTCTAATGTACATTTTGGCCATTTCAATAATTGTTGAATAGTTTTCTTTTCCTATTTTTTCAATCAACTCTTCATATTTTTCACTCATTTATTTATTCTTCTTTCAATTGCTTTATTTAGTTTGTTTCAAAATATTTAGTGCTTTTTTATTGTTAATTGTAATTGGTGAATTTTTTACTAGGAGTCGCTTTCTATAACCGATTACAAATAAGCAATTAACTTTTATAAAAATGTATCTTCTTGTTAACAATAATAGTATCGAAAATATTATTATGTTATTATATTATTATATTATTATATATTATATTATTTATACTATTATCTCTTAATTTGTTTATATATAAATTGTAACATATTTCTTTATAAATAGATATCTTTTAGTTTGTCTTTGTTATTATTATAGTCATCTTCATCTAAAATAATTACTAAATCTGTTACAGGACTTAAATCTTAAAAAAAATCCTTGATATTTAGCATATCTTTAGCTCTATGATATTTTTTTATTTTTTCAATGTCTTTTTCATTTCTTATTGAATACATAAATATCTCCGTTTCTATTATATTTTTCGACAATTATTGAGAATTTTCCTATAAAATAAAAAAATATGTTGAAAACAACATATCTTTTTACGTGGCGGTTGTCATGCCCTTCTTATACTGACAGATATAATCAGAGGCTCTTATCAAAAATGCCACATACCGGTATACTTAATAGCTTGATAAGAAACTAAAATCACTAATTTAGTCATTAGCTAGAAAGTACTGAGCCTAT
>JAEEGL016921661.1_pt1 | contig 16634 bp, 20 predicted proteins | sample 9134231 | NCBI WGS metagenome assembly JAEEGL01 (sample SAMN16246548, study PRJNA631951) | gut metagenome | biome: gut microbiome; feature: rumen; material: fiber-attached | host: Bos | place: Iran: Karaj | collected 2018-10 | reverse complement strand
TAAGATTGTGCCGATTTCCGGTGTGTGGGCTGCCTTTGCAATTTCTGACCAGCGGGCTTCCGGAGGGACGAAGAAGATGTTGTCTGCTAAGTATGCGTCTTGTTCGTCTTCAAATCCGTCGCCTTCTGCAAGGAGTTCTGCGTATTTTTTTTCGAATGCGGTTGAGATGTATTTTAAGAAGATAAGTCCTGTAAAGATTTTTCGGTAATCTGCAGCGGGAATGTGTCCCCAAAGTTCGCAGGCTGCATCCCAAATCTGCTGTTCAAATCCGATTGTGGCGGAGCTTATTTTTGACTTACTTGTTTTTGCCATTGTGGTTCTCCGTTAAAAAGATAAATTATTATAGCATAAAGAAGTTTATAAATTACGAGATTTCAGCTTTTTACTCAAAGAACTTCTCTCAAATCTCATCAAGCAAATTCTTATAGAACTGCACAGTCTCAAGCAATATGTCTACGCTGATTTTTTCGTCGGTGCCGTGAATCATGGCGCGGTCGGCTTTTGACATGTACATTCCGCTGAACCTGTACACCTTGTCTGTGATGCTGCAATAATGTCTTGAATCGCTGCATGCCATCATGAGATACGGGCTTACGATGATGTCAGGCCAAGTCTTGTTGATTGCGCTGCAAAGCGCATTCCACTGCACGCATTCGGTGTCAGATTCTATAGAAGGATTGTTCTCGCTTACAAGATTCACGCTGATTTCAGCGTCTTTGCCGGCGGCTTTGCGCGCAAGCTTTTCGATTCTCGCCTTTGATTTTTCAACTGTGTCGCTGCCGAGAAGCCTTAAATTCAGCCCGACAACAGCCCCAGAAGGAAGTACATTGTAAGATTTGCTGCCTTCGCACATCGTCACGGCGCAAGTTGTGTGCAGCAGTGCGTTCAGTTCGCCGCCCATAGCAGAAGCCACAAGCTTGATGAGCGGCTTGGTGAGCCACAAATTGCCGAACAAAAACTTGAGCGCAAGGTTCGAGTTGTTCGCGGCCATAAGCTTGAAAAGCTGCTTTACAGGCTTTGTGAATTCTGCGCGGCACGGCTTTTTCTCAATCTGGCAGACAATCTTGCTTGCAAGCCCCACCGCCGAGTTTTTTGGCGGCGCAGACGCGTGTCCGCTCTTGCCTTTTACGGCTACATCCATATAGACAGAGCCTTTTTCTGCCGTGCCGACCATGGCGCAACGCTTGCCCACACCCGGAAAAATCTTGTCGACTATCGCACCGCCCTCGTCAAGCACAAAATCAACAGAAATGCCGTTCGCCTTGAACCAGTCAACGATTTCTTTGCATGAACTGCCGTTAATTTCTTCTTCGCCGCTAAAGCAAAGATAAAGGTCTGTTTTCGGTTTCCAGCCCGAAGCAAGGCCAAGTTCAACTGCTTCCAAGCACGCGCATAAAGTGCCCTTTGTGTCCATCGTGCCACGGCCGCGTATAAAGCCGCCGTCAACATCGCCGATGAACGGCTCAAAAGACCATTTTTCTTTTTCAGCCGGAACTACGTCGTAATGCGCCATGAGGACGGCGGCATGCTTTGAGTCGCCGTTTGTGCCGCTTATTTTGTGGACGATGCCCGACTTGCCAATCTTAAAGAATTCGCATGCCGAATAAATATTTGGGAAAATCTCTTTGAGCAAGGCGCGGAATTTTTCAAATTCGTTCCAGTCAACGAGAGAATCATCAAGATTAGAGACAGTCTTACACTGAATCATGCGGCACATGTCCGCAACGATTTTTTGCTTTTCGGTTTCTGTAAAATTCATCTTGAAGCTGACCTTATAGCAAGCCTTTTTTGTACATGATTCTTGCCGCGCCGAGCGCAATCAGAATGCCGACAGGCACAAGCACACCAACGGAGCTTGCAAGCGCCGGAACAGCCACAAAAAGAACAACCATAAAAAGCACCGGAGCAACCGCAACTTTCCAGTTTTTGCTTATATAGACTATACCGAGGCCGCCGAAAAGCGACGGCATGATGTTGTCAAACGCCGGCTTGAGTTTTTCAGAGCCGAGCAGCGGTTGAAGCGGTACAAAGAGAAAGATTCCGGCCGCAATTATCAGCGTCGTAACAATTGATGCTGTTGCGATTGCGATTGTAGAAATAATCTCACCTTCTTCGCTGCTTGATTTTACACCGGCGCTTTCCATTGCGTTGAGCGCGGCCGGCACTTTCAGCGCGGTAACGTTACCTGTTACAAAGCTCAAATATGTTCCGCCTGTGCCGAGCATGGGCGTAAACGTGATTATCTCGATTATACCGACTGTCCAGTAAATTGGTGCAACGCCGAGCAAGCCTTTCAAGACCGCGCCCAATGACGGCCACGCGTTGTAATATACACAGACTGCCACAGGCACAAACAAGATTGCGCAGACCGCGCTCCAAATCCAAATCTGCCCTGCCTTGTGAGATTTTTCAATATATTCGTCGTAAGTCATTTTGTTTCTCCATATAAATTCGTGCTGATGCTAGACACCAAACAGCGGCGCGGCAATTACGGCAAACGCCATTGAAAGCAGAATCGAAAAAGGCATTGCATAATTTTCAAGCCATGCGATTTTCGCCTTTTTGACGAGCAGACCGCAGATGCACATAATCAATGCGGAAACTACAAGCACGGCAACAGGCAGCAGCCCTTGCAAGCCTTCGCGCACATGGCTAAAGACCATGCCGCTGAAAGCAGAAATCATGCCCATAAAAAGAGACGTCATAAAAATGTCGCCCCACTTTGCGTCTTTAGTCTGAATCTTGACCACGCCTTTCTGAATTTTCTTTATAAGCAGCGGCGTTCCGACAACGCTTGGCAAAATGCCCAGAGTCATAACCCATGCTATGGCGGTGAAAATCTTTGGATCTGTTATCATTTCAGAAAGAGGAATATGAAGCGCATTCGCCGTAGAAGTTGCGGCTGGCAGCTCATAAGTGATTGCGCCGATTACGCTCAGGCGAATCCACGGCAGCGGCAGTCCGAGAAACTGAGACAGCGTAACAACGCCAAGCAGAATTGAAAAAGCCGGCGCAACTGTAACCACCGCCGTCGAGCCGATTGTCTTCCATACGGTGTGCATGTCCATGTTTATGGCTTTGGCACGGCGCATTGAGCGCACAAGAAAAAAGACAGACTGCGCCAGAACGAACAATATGACGCAGCCCGCAATTACATACAAAAATATGCTGTTAGGGTTAAAAATACTCATGCAGATATTCTAGCACCTTATAAGCTCAAATGTCGAGTTTTTCAAAAATTTAGCCGGTTATACCATTTGATGTGCCACAATATTAATCGCCTTTTTTCCTTGCGCTTTCAGTCGGGATGGCTTATAGTTTTAGTTATTACATAAAACTATAAGGAGAAATCTTATGGAAATGAAATTTTACAAATGTAAGCATTGTGGAAAAATCATTGCGATCGTGCAGGAAACTGCTGTTCCTACAATCTGCTGCGGTGAACCGATGACTCGACTTGTGCCCGGTTCTGTAGACGCTTCTGTTGAAAAACACGTTCCTGTTGTTTCACGTAACGGAAATACTGTGACCGTTACAGTCGGTTCCGCGGAACATCCTATGACAACGGATCATTATATCCAGTGGATTTCTTTGCAGACCAAACACGGAAACCAGCGCAAGGCATTAAAACCGTCCGATAAGCCTGTCGCAACTTTTGCTCTTCTTGATGGTGACGAAATTGAAGCAGTTTACGCATACTGCAATCTTCACGGATTGTGGAAAGCATAAATGGAAATAAAAGTATAAGGAGAAGACTATGGCAAACAAATATGCAGGAACAGAAACCGAAAAAAATCTGATGGCTGCTTTTGCAGGTGAATCGCAGGCGCGTAACAAATATACCTATTTTGCTTCAGCTGCAAAAAAGGAAGGATTTGAGCAGATTGCCGCAATCTTTGAAGCGACTGCTAATAACGAAAAAGAACACGCAAAAATGTGGTTCAAAGAATTGGCAGGAATCGGCAATACTGCCGCAAACCTTGGAGCTGCCGCTGACGGTGAAAACTACGAATGGACAGATATGTACGAGGGTTTTGCAAAGACCGCCGAAAAAGAAGGTTTTAAGGAACTTGCGGCCAAATTCCGTGCTGTAGCAAAGATAGAAAAACGTCATGAGGAACGCTATCGTGCGCTTCTCAAGAACGTAGAAACTGCGGCTGTATTTGAAAAGAGTGAAGTAAAAGTTTGGGAATGCCGCAACTGCGGACACATTGTTGTAGGAACAAAAGCTCCTGAAGTATGTCCTGTTTGCGCCCATCCAAAAGCATATTTTGAAATCAGCGCCGAAAATTACTAAAATATCCGGTATTTGCTGTACATACTAAGCAGAAAGCCCGCCGTTTTGCGAAACGACGGGCTTTTTTATGGCTCGTAAGCCAATCATTGTATTAGCTAGAAGCCTAAGCGCTCTATTTCCCTTACAAGGTTTCGGCCGTATACTTCGCAGCCGTAGCAGTTCGGATGCAGGTTGTCAAGAAAGTATTCGGGCAGGTGCGGGACAAGTTTTTCGCCGTCAACGAGTTTTACGTTTTTGTACCGCTTGCAAATATCCTTTACTTTGCGGCAGAAGCTTTCAAAAACGGGCAGGGCTTCCATATTGTCGCCGCGCCAGATAGGCGAAACGGCAAGAACCGGCATGTTGTTTCCATATATTTCCATAAGACGTTCATAGTATTCTTCGATGTCGGTCATGTCTTCGGTTCCGTACTGGTTTGTTCCGAGAGCGACGATGATTTTGTCAGGCATGTAGTCGCCCATTTTCATAAGTGATTTTTTGTCGTAAACATAGCCGCCGATTCCCTGATTAACTATTTTGTAATTAAGAATACGGTTTGCAACACTTACATATGTGCATGCGGAACGTAGCGGTCCGAAACCTTGAGTTATAGAATCGCCGAGCCACAGAACACTCGCCGTTTTTGTCGGCGCGGCGGCTTCTGCGTTTATTTGTAAGTTTTTTATTAGAACGGTTGCGTCTGCCGGAAGATAAACAACAGCTGTTTTTTTGCCTTCAGGAAGTGTGAAGGAGAGCGTTCCTTTGTCTTTCAAGTCTTTTACATAAACAATCTTTGTAACGAGTCCGTCAATTGTAAGCTCGAATGAGTCTTCAGAGCCCTTCCAGATGATTTTGTAATCAAATGAAAGTTCTGTTGCTTCAGTTACGAATTCCAGTGTTTTTGCGGTTGAAGCAAAACAACGCTCATACCAAAAGTCTGAAGCTTTTTTAAAATAGTCCATTTGCGGCTGGGTATACTGAAATGCCTGGAGATAGCCGTCTTTTGTTTCGGTAAAATAAAGCGCACCAAAATAGTATTCTTGCAGTTCTTTGTTTGATAGTTCCATCTGTTTCTCCGTTATTCTTGCATTTTACGGACATAAGCTATAATTGTCAAAACAAATATTGTTCTCCCGATTTTAATCGTTTATGCTGTATCATGAATACGAATAAAATGTTTTTTTACAACTAAAATGGACGATTATTACATTTTAATTGCAACAAACATTATAAACTAACAACGACAACAGGAGATAATATGTCTGATTTGAAAGGTTTTAAGCATGGTATAAATCTGGGAGGCTGGCTTTCTCAGTGCGATTACACAAAGGAGCATTGCGATTCTTTTATCAAGGAATCTGATATAAAAATCATCAAAGATTGGGGATTGGATCACATAAGACTTCCTGTTGATTACGATCTTTTTCAGAACAAAGACGGCTCTTTTATAGAAGCCGGTTTTGCCTATGTTCAATCCGCAATAGACTGGTGTAAACAATACGGAATAAACATGATTCTGGATTTGCATAAAACCGTGGGTTATTCCTTTGACGAAGGCGAGAATAAGGGTGGTTTTTTTGAAAACAGTAAATATCAGAACATGTTTTACTCATTGTGGGAAGAGTTTGCAAAACGTTATGCCAAATATGAAAAAATGCTCTGCTTTGAACTATTGAATGAGGTAACAAGCAAGGATTATTCAAAAACATGGAACAGGATTGCGGAAGAATGCATCTGCCGGATAAGAAAATTTTCTCCGACAATCCGAATTCTTGTAGGCAGCTACTGGAACAATCATGTACAGGCAGTAAGGGATTTGGATATGCCTCATGACCAAAACATCGTTTACAACTTCCATTGTTATGAACCGCTCATATTCACTCATCAGGGTGCAGGATGGATTCCGACCATGAACAGGTCTTTCAGGATGCCTTTTGAGTCGACATATGCCGATTATGCAAGATTCACAAAAGAAAACATAAATCAGGAAGGGGACGATTTTGGCAAATATGATACCGACAAAGTTCCTGATGTCACATATTTTGAAAACCTGTTTGCAGATGCGATTGCGGTTGCAAAGGAAAGAAACGTTTCCCTTTATTGCGGTGAATACGGTGTCATAAGCTATACAGACCCTGCGGAAGCCATAAAATGGTACAGGCTGATCAACAGGGTATTTGAAAAGTACAATATAGGCAGATCCGTATGGTCATACAAACAGATGAACTTTGGAATAGCGGACAGCTGGCTCGATTCTGTCCGCCCTGAAATACTGAAACTTCTTTAAAAAATTCGGGAGTGTCACAAGCAGGCTCAGGTGCTATGAAAGAAAAAACTGTAAACATGACTGTGGGCAGTCCGGTATCCCTGTTATTGCGCTTTTCAGTACCTATGCTGATTGGCAACATTTTTCAGCAGGTATATAACCTTGCCGACTCAATTATCGTAGGACAACTGCTTGGTTCTCAGGCTCTGGCTGCTGTCGGTGTTACGGGTTCAATCACGTTTTTCTTTTTTGCGATTTGTAACGGAATCGGTTCTGGTGGCGGAATCATTACCTCGCATTTTTTTGGCGGCGGTGACAGGGAAAAGGTGAAAAACTGTATTGTGAACACCGGTTACATAATGTTCGTGTTCCCTATCGTTGTAGGCATAATAGCATATATTCTTTCTCGGCCTGTGCTTTTGCTTTTGGGAACACCCGAAGACATAATCGAAGATGCAACTATATATACGAAAGTTTCCTGCGTCGGATTGTTTTTTGTTTCAATTTACAATTACATTTCTTCAATGCTCCGGGCGCTCGGTGATTCGAGGACGCCGCTTTACTTTCTTATTTTTGCATGTATTTTGAATGTGATTCTCGATATTCTTTTTGTATATACATTCAGGCTGGGTGTTTTCGGGGCTGGGGCTGCAACCGTTCTTTCGCAGTTTTTGTCGGGCTTTTTGTGCATAGCTTATGCCTGTAGAACAAACAGTTATTTTAAGTTTGACAAAAAGGACTTTGCCTATAACAGAAACATAGTCCTGCGAGTCGTAAAACTCGGTGTTCCCCTGTCACTTCAATTTTCGCTTATAGCTATTTCGTGCATGGCTTTGCAAGTGGTTGTAAACTCATTCGGAGCGATTGTAGTTGCCGCTTTCACTGCAACAAGCCGTGTTGAACAGCTTGTTCATCAGCCGTACCAGTCGCTAAGTGCTGCTTTGGCAACTTACTGCGGGCAAAATTATGGTGCCGGTAAAAAAGACAGACTTGTTGAAGGATATCGCAAAGCTATGCTGCTCATGGCGATTTTTACCGTTTTTATGATGATACTTATTCAGCTTTTCAGTGCCAGTATTATGAGCGTATTTGTCAATGATTCACAGGTTATCTCCATAGGAGCAAAGGGAATTAAAATAAGCAGCCTGTTCTTTTTGGCGCTTGGTTTGATATATATTGCCCGCGGAATACTCAACGGTGTTGGTGATGCTTTTTTTGCACTGATTAACGGTTTTACCGAAGTTATAGGACGTTTTACTCTTCCTCTGCTTTTGACCATGATACCGTTCATAGGTGTGTGGGGACTCTGGCTTTCTGCAGGAATAGTGTGGTTCTTGAGCGGACTGACCGCCTGGCTGCGCTATCTTTATGTGAAAAAGACCAAAATGGGAAAAACTGAAAGTATTTCTGATGCAGAGATAATTCCCGTTGCCAATTAGTCGTGATATAATAGAATCATGAAAGTTGTTGTTATTGACGGACAGGGCGGCAAAATCGGCAAAAGTCTTGTTGAGCGCATTCTTGCCGAAAAACTGCCTTGCGAACTTTTTGCAATAGGAACCAACGCCGTTGCGACGGAAAACATGCTGAAAGGCGGTATGTGCAATGCCGCAACCGGCGAAAACCCCGTTGTTGTTGCCTGCCGCGATGCCGATTTTATTGTGGGTCCCGTCGGAATCGTTCTGGCGGATTCCCTGCTTGGCGAGATTACTCCCGTTATTGCACATGCGGTCAGTTCTTCAACCGCACATAAAATTCTTATACCGGTCAATAAATGCATAACAATTGCAGGTGTTCAGGATTTGCCGTTAAAAGAATACATAGAACTTGCAGTTGAAAAACTAAAGGAAAACCTGTAAAATAAAACAAAGTCATGAAGACTTTGTTTGAACAGAAGTTCATCTTAAAACTTTTTTAAGTCCCCATGAAGGCAGCCTTTTTTTAGGTCGTTCCTTTGGCACCTCTTCTTTCTCTTGAAAATCTTTCAATCGGTTATAACCGCGTTTCTCTTTGTTCCCCGCTTTCGCTTGAAATGTTTCCCTGCGACAAACTTTTGGTGTGCGGCGCAAACGGTTCGGGCAAATCAACCCTTCTTAAAACAATCCTCGGAATAGAAAAGCCACTCGGCGGCACAATCACATATACCGGTAAAAACAACATCGCCTATTGCAAGCAGGATTTCCCCAATCCCGATTTTCCCGTTACCGCGGAAGAAGTTGTTGCAATGGGTTTGTACAAAAAGCATTATTCTGCTGAACAGGTAGAACAGGCCATGAAAAAGACAGACTGCTGGCAGCTGCGTAAGCGCCTTTTTTACACACTCTCCGGTGGCGAACGGCAGAGAGTTTCGCTTGCAAGATGCTTCTGCCAGAACTCTTCGCTGTTGTTGTTGGATGAACCCTCTTCATTTTTGGATGCACAGTCAAAGGAAACGTTCCTCAATCTTTTGCAGGGCATGAGAACGGAACCTGTCGCAATAATCGCTGTTACACATGATGAGGAAATTATCGCCTCGCTCGGTTGGAGAGTAATCAGGCTTGGGGAGGCGCGGAATGAGTAAGCTTGTTTTTTTGTTCACGCTCAAGCCTATTATCTACGGTTTTATAGGAATGCTTGTTTCGGGGCTGTGCTTTCCGCTCGCGGGTGTAATCATTCTGCGGAACAATCTTGTGCCGATGCGCTACATGCTCATGCACGGCGTTCTGCTCGGCGGTATTTTTTCCATTGCGCTCAAACTGCCGCTTTTGCCGGTGGTCATAGCGATAAATGTTCTTCTTGTTGTAATAATGTATTTTTTGAACGGCGGCAAACACTCGCGGCTTTCTACCGTGAGTTCCGCAATGATGGTTCTCACGATGGGTCTTGCTTCGCTTTTGTCGCATGTGTTTGATGTGCCGGCAAAAGACACGCTGGAACTTTTGTGGGGCAGTCCGTTTGCGCTTACGGTACCAAACCTACTGATTCTGTTTTGTTTGGGAATACTGCTGGTGTTGTATGTTACGCTGTTTTTCAGACCGATTTCGCTTTTGTTCTTTGATCAGGACATTGCCAAATCCTGCGGTGTAAACGTTAAACTGCACAACTTTCTCATGTTGCTTATAACTGCACTTGTCATTTCGGTAGCGATGAAAATGGTCGGTGCGCTTTTGATAGATGCTCTCGTCATTCTGCCTGTTGCGGCAGTCTCCAAGAACGCAAAAAGTCTCAAAGGTCTTTTTGCCGTGAGTGCGCTTACAGGCTTTTTGCTTTCGGTAATAAGCTATTTATTTTCTCTTTTGTTCAATCTCCCGGTCAGCGGAACAATGGCGGTTCTTTCGGTCATATTTTTTTTGCTGAGCGGATTATATAAAACCATTAAAACCAAGAGGTATTAGATGAAAAACATGAATAAGGCACATGTTTTGGGCATGGCACTGGTTCTGCTTGTTGCGTTGTTGGGTTTGTCTTTCAGCAGGCCGGTTCAGCCGATGAAACCTGCTTATGTAGCTTCTACAAGCTGGGTTGCCGCTATTGCGGAACTTGCAGGAATTGACGATGTTGCGACTATTGCACCGGCAAATTTAAAGCATCCGCCTGAATACGAGATTACTCCAGAAGACATTGTAAAAGTTTCTCAGGCAGAACTGTTTATGCAGGCAGGCTATGAGGCCATGATGAAGACCATTGCCAACGCTGCGGAAGTTGACAAGGAAAAGGTTGTAAAGGTAAAGACTACAAACTCTCTTGAAAACCTTGGAAATATGGTCCAAATGCTTTCTGAAAAAGCCGGAACAAAGGAAAAAGCTGACAAATGCTTTGGCGAGTACAAAAAGTTGATTGAATGGGGTCGCGCTCAGGTTTCTGAAAAAGGTCTCGACAAGCTTACTGTTTGGGTTCACAAAGACCAGATTCCGCTTGCAACGGATTTGGGACTCAACGTTGCAGGAACATTCGGTTCCGCACCGCTTACAAGTGAACAGCTGGCTCTCGCAGCTGAAAAGAAGTTTGACATTATTATAGACAATCTTCACAACGCAATAGCGGATCCTGCAAAATCGGTAAGCCCTGACTCTGCCGTGATTGTATGGCGCAACTTTCCCGACCATACAGGCAACAGTGCACTCTATAACCTTGTAAAGGCAAATATAGAAGCACTTCTTGCCCTGTAGTCAAAAGAGCCGATAACAAAAGCCCGATGTATAATCGGGCTTTTGTTTTTTATATGTTTATCATCAAAATTACAAACCACCGATAAAAGGGCTGTCTTTGAACAGTTCATCAAAGTAAGTCTTAAATGAAATTTGTCCATTAATGAGGTTATCAAAATCTTTTACAGGAATTTTTCGCCAGCTGTACGCGAATGAATAGATGTAAGTTTCATTTAAGTCGTTTTTGAAGAATAAAATAGTATCCCAGACGGTTTCGGAAAAATAATTAAAACTCCAATCGTGAGAAGCTTTTAAATCATTGTTTGTTATGTTGTCAGGATATATGGTTATTAAGACTCCCGTTCTCTCATATTCCCAAGCAAAAGTCGTTGGAGAGTAAGCTTTTAGTAAGAAATCCCATCTGCAGTCGCCATATTTCAATAGATAGTAGTAGCTCCTATAAATCATTCCTGGATAATCCTCAAAATGGATACCCGGATATCCCTCGGGGATTGTATTGGTTGTAAGGTTTTTGTTTCTATAATTGATGAAATAAAGCTTTCCTTCTTTATAGGCTGTAGTATTTTTAATGAAGTATCTTATTTTGAGAGATAGAGATAAAAAATCCTGTGTATTTGTGTCCAAGTTTTTTAATGCCTCTTTTTCTTCTTTTGTAAAAACATTGTCAAAATACTCAAAACAGCCGTAAAGTGTCGTCGGTGTAGTTATTTCCTGTGCAAACAAAGGAAATAGGGAAATCATCAGAATGATTATCGATATTCTTTTTTCCGTATTCTAACTCCTGCAAAAATGTGTTTGTAAACAATAAAACCATGATACCATGCACTACTTCTGCTGGCAATAAAAAAGGCAGGGAACTGTAAATTTGATTCCCTGCCTTTTACCTCGCCTTTGCCACTGAACAGTCAATTGAACCTTGCAGAATTTATAGTTCAACAGGCTGGAGCAAAATTCTAGTTAATGGTAATAATTTCACTCTCTGTCTGAAGAAGCTTTTTTCTGGTTTTATCTTTGCCGAGATAAGCGGTTCTCAGAATAATCTTATACTTTGAACCGGAAGACAATGACGGTACAAAAAAATAAAGTTCTTTAGGCTTGTTGTGGAACAATGCAGAATCTTCTACTTTTGTCCATGTTGTTTCATCTTTATTATATGAACCGTCTGCTTCTATGGGAGCAAACCATATACCACTATCTACACCGCCTATCTTGAGATTTCCTCCCTGAATGCAGCAAGGCTGTTCTGCTGTAAGAGTTTCGTCGCATACACCTGTTTTTATATCTGTAATTATCGTGATTTCAGGGCTTTCATCTGCAAAAACGATTTTGTCTACAGAGATATCTTCAACAGCTTTGTTTGCGAGAGGAGACGGTGTAAACTTAACGCAAAAACTACCGGTCTGGGGTACATCACTTTTGCCTTTTACGCTGCATTTAAGTGCAGGGTACAGAGTTCCAAGGTCAAGTACATTGACTGTTTTTCCTTGTCTAAGAAAAGTTAGGATCTGCTGCTGCATTTGTATTGCAGAGAACTGGAGCTGGTAAGGATCTACACCCTTATTTGCTTTTTCAATTTCGGCAAGGGTATTTTTGAATGTGGCTTTATTACGGCTTACAGTTGCGTAATAAGTTCCGTCTTTTGTGAGAGGATTCTCATGAAGGGTAACGCTCACGATTGTTGAGCTTTGGTCTAATTCAGAAATCTTTTCCATAATTAGATACTCCTTCTGCCATTTATAAGGTTGGCAGTTCCTGTTTTTAAATAAAAATTCCATGCAGAATTTTTTTTAAATTCCTTACATAATATCTATTGAAAAAGAATTCTATTTTTTACCGTTTTGCGGAAAAAAAATGTAATATTTTTTGATTTTTTTTATAGATTTTCTATGATTAGTGAATAGCTTAGTCTGGTATATCGGAATAGCTTAGTCTGGTATATCGGAATAGCTTAGTCTGGTATATCGGAATAGCTTAGTCTGGTATATCGGAATAGCTTAGTCTGGTATATCGGAATAGCTTAGTTCGGTATATCGGAATAGCTTAGTTCGGTATATCGGAATAGCTTATTCCAGTATATCGGAATAGTACTTAGTCTGGTATATGCAAAAATCGCTGGTAAAATCAATTAAACCGTTATAGAATATGGCAATAATATATCAGATACTTCGGAATATAGAATTGTTACATATCATGCATTCATTGATGATGGATTCTGGGATATAATCGGAGAAGACTCAGATAATGATAGAAAAGGACCTAACAATGAATTATTAGGAACTCCTTATGCTTATATTCCTTATACATGGACTGAAATATATATATGAAAATTTCAATTTGGGTCAAATATCAATTTACAAAATTTATCTTATTAATAATTAATCTTATACTTTTTATTATCTGTAGTTATTTGGGATATGATATTATTGGAATTGGTATTGGTATTATGGGTCCATTTATAATTACTTTAATTCTTCATACAATAAAATGCCCAAAATGTGGTACTCCAATTGATAATAGTGAATCAATACTCGGAGGATTGAAAAATGGTTTTTTCACACCTATGGGCAAGAAATGTAAAAATTGTGGCATGGATTTTACTTCTATAACTAAGGGTAAACAAACGATAAGTCTGGATAAGAGTAAAAAAAATTAAAAATGTTTATAATAATTATATTTATTTTGTTTATGACAAGCTTGGAAGAATTGTTGAAGTTAAAACAGGCGGAGAGGTCACGGAGCGTTATTCTTACGCAACAAAAGGCAGAACCGTAACTTTTACCGACGGCAAAGGCTCGGATTATATTTACAGCTTTGATGAGTTCGGGAGGCTCGTTGCTGAGAAAAACCGCATTGACGGCGTGCAGAACTACACTTACAATGATAATGCAGAGTTTGCAGGTAAAAGGATTTTGAAGGTAACATGACCGCCGTATCTTATGATACAAGGACAAGAACTAAGCGTACTCAATATGCAGACGGAACTGAATCAGTTATCGTCTACGACGAGTGCGGTAATATCCTCTCTGCGATTAATGAAACAGGTACTATATCCTACATCTACGACAAAGCCGGAATGCTGATCAGGCAGACTGATGAAAAAACTGGTGAGACAATCAGTTATTCCTACGACAAGGCAGGTCGCAGAACAAGACTTGCAAACCAGAACCGCGATATTACATATACTTACGGTAAAAACAGTGAAATCCTGTCACAAAAAGATACAAAACAGAACCTTGCAGTATCATACACCTACGACAAATGCGGACGCGAGACAGAAAGACGTTTTGCAAACGGTGTAGTTCAGAAAACACGTTACGACAAAGCCCCAGATTACTATATTCAGGAATTTAGATAAGGAGATATTAATATGAAAAGAATAGTAATTATAATTTTTTTCTTAATTGAGTGTTCATTTATTTTTCCATGTGGTCAAGAAACAAATAAATATAAATTGTTTTGTGGTATGGAAATGAATGATATCTATAATCTTTTGGGGGAACCAAATGAATTTTTTTTATTCAAAGATTCTATAAATGATACTTGGGATTTATATAGAGCTGTTTTTGATGATTTGATTATTCATTACTACCCTTTTGGTAATAATACAATTTATGAAGTATATATTTTCAATGCAAAATATATACTTGAAATAAATAATATTGAAATAGTAGTAGGTGAAAACAAGAATCAAATTGAAGAAAAACTTGGTATAGGAAATTTCCGTTACAAAGATAAATATAATAAATATGTTTTTAGATATAACATAAGTATTGATTTTCCGGAAGATCCTTTTTTAGAGTGTTATTATGATTATAATTTCAATTTAGTCAGCTTTTTTGTAGGATCATATTACAATAGTTATAATTGGGCTCGTTACGATTAGTTATCCAAAATAAATCTGATTTTAATTATAAGAAATATACATTTATCCAAACGTATACCGGAGGATGCTTATGTTGATTAAGAAAAATATACTATTAGTTTCAGTTTTTTTGATTCTGATCAATATCATATCAGCCAAAGAAATGAATTTGCATAACAATTATCCTACTAAGGAATTTGAAAAACTAACAATAGAAGAACAGTATACAAGTTATATGAATTCTTTTATGTACAGAAGCATTGTCAGAGAACAACCCCATAAATGGGCAATAAGTATGGTTAAGCAGTATGGTCGGGATGTCCTGCCGTTTTTTAATCAAACATTACAAGACCTGAAACTTGAAGATTTTTCTGAAAAAAAGAATACGCCGAATTTGCAGGCCTGCCTGGATTATTTGCTTATAGTATTTAAAGACTATGAAATATTGACGGAAAATGAAAAGAATTTATATGCCCAAATACTTAAGGGAAAAATTGATTTATATGTATATAAATATAGAGTTATAGACCAAATCGTCAGATCTGCCTATGGCTCATTAAGTCTCCTTTATTATACTTATGATAAGAATGAATCTAAAGATAAAAACGTTTTAGCTGCTTATTACAAAGAAAGACTTGAAATTGATAATGTTAGAGTTGTAGATGATTGGTTATGGCAGGAAGGAATTTAATTAATATGAAAAAACTTTCCCTGTGTGCGTTTATATGTTTTTTTTCATTTCTGTATGCAAAAGAGATGAATCTTTATAACAATTATGAAGATATAAAAGAATTTGAAAAACTGACACTTGAAGAACAGTACACGAGTTACATAAATTCTTTTAAACCTGTAAAAGATCCGAAAGGACAACCTATTCAATGGGCAAGAATAATGATAAAACAACACAAAAGAGATATTCTGCCATTTTTAGAAAGTACTTTGGATTCTTTTTCGTTAGATTATTTATATAAAGAACCCTACGATTCGACAGCACGATGTTTGCAAATTATATTTGAACAGTTAAGATATGCAGATTTGCTGACTACAGGCGAAAAAACACAATACATAGCGATTTTAGATAAAAAACTTGATGAATATATCTTAAAGTATAAAATCGTAGACGGGACTTTGTATTTTACACAATCAATGATGAATGTTTTGAATGCAGAGAAATATGATTATGATAAATCAGATTCAGCTCTTAAGCGGAAATATGAAAAAAAGCTTAAAATATCAGGTATCAGTGTAAATAGATTTAAGACCTGGAATTGACTCAGTATTAGTGCGAAAGAAAAATCACAATGCTAGCTAATTATTTTTAAACAGCTGGCTATTCCAAGTATAAAATCTTCATAACATTTTCCATTTAGACTCAATTACGGCTTATCGTGACACACAATTACTGTCGTCATTGAGACTCAATTACTGGCTTCCATTGAGCCTCAATGGATCCATATAAAATAAGGCTTTGTCATTTCACTGACAAATTCATGAAAGAAAATGCAGATTTTTCCAACTTTTTCCTCTCAAAAACGACAAAAATCAATATTTTAAACTTATATAAATTGTAGACCACTTTTAGGAGGTTTAGTCGTAAGCCTTGCGGCTTGCTTCCCGAGTTTTTGTTTCACAAAAAATCGCAACTGTCTTTTTAAAAACAAACAATGTGGTTGGCGATGTTTGCGTAGCAAACTCGCCCCCATCGGATTTATCCGATGGGACGGACGCAGTGAAAAAATAAGGGCGGGGATCAAAAAAGGTAATACTCAGAACAATAGATATGATATTGAAACCAGTTCTCATCTCATCTCACGCGATACTTTTCATTCCATATTTTTATAGAAAGTGTCTATTTTTTTTTCTGCAAAAACTGTATCATCGGTGAAACGTCGGGAGAAAAATGGCACAGATAAAAAATCGCGGCTCATTGCCAATGTTAAAACTCACATTGCCAATAGCCATGGAACAGTTTTTCAGAATTCTGGTTTCGTCCGTAGACACAATGATGCTGAGTTCATACAGCAACGAAGCTGTAGCGGCGGTCGGGCTTGTGGCTCAGTATGCTTTCTTTTTGAATCTGAT
>JAEEGL016328671.1_pt1 | contig 16634 bp, 20 predicted proteins | sample 9134231 | NCBI WGS metagenome assembly JAEEGL01 (sample SAMN16246548, study PRJNA631951) | gut metagenome | biome: gut microbiome; feature: rumen; material: fiber-attached | host: Bos | place: Iran: Karaj | collected 2018-10 | reverse complement strand
TGGCGGCAGCCGCAGCGGATGAGGCCCTTGTGCATGAGCACGGCGTCGGCGCCGCCCTCGGCCAGGTCGTCGACGGTCTGCTTCATGTCGATGAGGCCGGGCAGGGCGCCCATGGAGACGCCATGGTCCATGGGGACGATGATGGTGCGGCCGTTGTTCCTGTTGATGATGCGCTCGAGACGGATTTGTTTGCCAAGGTACATAGTCGTTCTCCCTCTCCCATTCCGGGATGCGTTTGGTGCAGACGCCGCCGCGGCCGGCAAATGAAAAGGCCGCGGGCTTCGCTGGAAGCCTGCGGCCTATTGCGCTCAAGGTGTATGGATGTCAGCTGAGCTCCCTGCCACAGGCTTCGCGCGCATACCACCAGTAATACCAGCTAAAGCCGGCATTGCAGGAAGAGACGATGGCGAAGGTGACATTGGACATGGACTGGCTCCAAATATTGGTTGGTGAAGCGAAAGTAGTCCTGCGGGAAAAAAGAGTCAAGAAGCTGCGCCAGCTTTTTTTGCCTGCCCGATGGGAACGAAGCGGGCGAGCCGCTGGAGCAGGGCCTCGCCGTCGGCCTCTGCCGGCTCGGCCGGCAGGGGCGCCAGCATGCCGAGTCCTTCCATGGCATCGTGCAGCTCCTCGGCGGAGCGGGAGGAAATGGCGCAGACGTAGGTGAAGGCGCTGGCAGAGAGGATCTGCATGACGGCGCTGCGCATGGCGCCGTCGCCGCGTCTGCCTTCGCCCTCGTCCAGCAGGACGAGCGCCGGCGGATGGGGCAGGGATGCCTTGAGCTTCTCGAGCCCCTCGGCGAGGGTGGGCGCCTTCTGGACGCCGAAGCCGCTGCGGACAAAGGGCCGCAGAGCGCAGTCCATGCGGGCGGGGTCGGCGCTGATAAGCAAGAGTTCCATGGGGATGTCTTTCCCTTCTGGCGGACGTGCCGGGGACGGGACCGGCGTGGCGTGCAGGTCCGGCCCCGGGTCCGCCAGGACTGCGCGCCTAGTGGGCGCCGCCGTGGCAGGTGTAGTTTTCGGTGAAGGCGGGGAGCTTGCCCTCGAGGAAGGCTGCCACGCCGTCGCCGACCGTGGACATGCCGCCGGCGTAGAAGACTTCGATGCCCACCTGGTGGAAGGCCATGAGCGGACGGAAGCCCATGCCGCCGGCGAGCAGGGTCTTCACGCCGAGGCTGGCCAGCATCTGCACGGGGGCCAGGCAGCCGCCCTGGGCGTGGGGGGGATTGTCGTGCGTGCCGACGCTTTTGACTTTGCCGTCTTCGATTTCAACGAGGGTGTAGATGTCGCAGTGGCCAAAGTGCATGCCCATGGCGGCGTCGAGGCCGCCGGGCATGCAGGAGGGAATGGCGAGCAGGGTGTTCATGGTACTTCCTTTCCAGCCTGCGTGGAGGCTGGCGCTCATGGTGAAGGGGGAGGGCCGGCAGAGGCGCCGGCGCCGTGCTGAGAGAAAAGGGGCGCTGTCCGCTTGACGCGGCCGGGCCGCTAGGACATGGGCTGCAGGAGAGGGCTTCCCTGGCTGGCGCGCAGGGCGCCGAGGTCGAGGGCGAGCAGGCGATCCCAGACTTCCCTGATCCTTTGCGCGCAGGGACCGTCCTTTTCGGTGACGGCAAGGCCCTGGACAGCGGCCTGGGGGATGGCGGGATCGAAGGGGATTTCGCCGAGAAAGGCATAGCCCTCCTTGCGGCAGAGCGCCTTGAATGCCGCCGTCGCCTCGGGGTTGAGGTCCGCCCTGTTGACGACGACGGCCGTGGGGATGCGGAACTGCCGGCATACGCCGGCGGCGCGCTGGAAGTCGTGGAGGCCGGACTGGGTGGGCTCGACCACGGCGCAGGCAAGCGATGCCCCGGAGAGGGAGGCGATGACGGGGCAGCCTATGCCCGGAGAGCCGTCGCAGAGCAGAATGTCGGCGCCTTCCTGCACGGCCTGCTCGCGGGCCCGGGCCTTGAGCACCTGGACGAGCTTGCCGGAATTCTCCTGGCCCGGCACGAGCTGGGCGTGGATCAGGGTGCCGAAGCGCGTTGCGCTCACGCTCCAGGCGCCGCACAGGGCTTCGGGGAAGGCTATGGCGTGCTGGGGACAGAGCGCCTGGCAGACGCCGCAGCCTTCGCAGGCGAGGCCGTCCACCTCGAAGCGGCCCTCTCTCTCCAGGACGGCGCCGAAGCGGCAGAGCTCGCGGCACTGGCCGCACCGGATGCAGGACTCCTGATCGATGACGGCCTTGTTGCCGCCCATGAAGTCGTGCGTTTCGCGGGGACGGGGCGAGAGCACGATGTGCAGGTCCGGCACGTCCACGTCGAGGTCGCAGAGCACGGCCTTGCGGGCTATGGCCGCAAAGGCCGCGCAGACGCTGGTCTTGCCGGTGCCGCCCTTGCCGGAGACGACGACGATTTCACGAAAGCCGCGCATGCAGGCCTCCTTTGTCCGGACTTTCGAAGGCCTCCAGCATGCGGGAGGCCAGATGCTCGAAGCGGCTGCGCCAGGCAGGCGAGAGATCCGCCAGCAGCCTTCCTTCCGAATAGGCCATGGCAGCCTCTCGCTCGAAGGGAAGCTCCGCCAGCACGGGCAGGCCGTGCTCCCGGCAGAAGGCGCGGATCCGTTCGTCGCCTTCGCCGTTGCCCGGCATGGCCGCGCGGTTGATGACGCAGCCGAGCTTCAGGGGCAGCTGGGAGAAGGCCTGCCAGGCGAGGGTGAAGTCGTGGAAGCCGAAGGGCGAGGGGTCTGCCACCATGACGAGGGCTTCGGCATGGCGGGCGGCCGTGACGGCAGGGCAGCTGACGCCGGGAGGGCAGTCGCAGATCAGGTCTGGACGGCGCTTGGCCGTGTCCTGCCCCTGTGCCGCCTCCTGCTCCATGCCGGCCGCAAGGGCGAGCAGGCGTCTGAGGAGCGGGGGCGTCATGACCTCGCCCACGCGGGTGGCGCCCTCGGCGTAGGGAACGCCGAAGGCGGTCCTGCCGCGGGAAACTGTGCCGAGCTCGCGCCTGCCTTCGGTCAGGGCCTGCTCCGGACAGACGGCAAAGCAGCCGCCGCAGCCGTGGCACATGTCGGGAAAGAGCTTGATCTTTCTGCCGAAGCGCGCAATGGCGCTGTAGCGGCAGATCTCCCGGCAGGAGCCGCAGGCGGTGCAGGACGAGGCGATGCCGGCCGGCACGGCGAGGTGACAGGGCTCGGGCTCGTCCAGGACGGGCTTGAGGAAGATGTGGAGGTTCGGCGCCTCCACGTCGGCGTCGATCACGATGTGGGGCCTTGGCCACACCCGGGAGAGCGAGGCCGAAACGCAGGTCTTGCCTGCGCCTCCCTTGCCGCTGGCGATGGCGATGCGCATGCCCGCTCCGCTCCTAGCCCTGCTCAGCAGGATTGCCGGCTTCCCTGTTGGGGGCGTCGGCAAGGCTGCACTTGCCTTCGCGGAAAAGCTTCAGGGCTTCGCCAACGGTCTGGTTGTCCATGTTCTGGATGACTGCAATGCCGGCGGCCTCCAGGGCCTCGAAGGCCTTGGGGCCCACGAAGCCGCTGAGCACGGTGGCAACGCCGGCGTTGGCGAGGTGCTCGGTGGTGGCGATGCCGGCGCCGGTGGCCATGATCTGGGCGTCGCCGTTGTCGAGGTAGGAGATGGCTGGCTCCTTGGCGAGGTCGCCGTCCGCAAATTCGGCGAGCACGAAGCCGCCGGCGCGGCCGAAGCGGGGATCGACCGCATCGCCCAGGTCAGGGCCTTCGCTGGAAATGGCAACAATGAGGGACATGTTCTTTCTCCTCCGGCGCACGCGGCCGGCAGCAGGGGCAATCAGAGCAAGGCTTCCGCCTTCGATGCGCATGGCCTTGCCGGCGACGAGCGCCTCGGCCACCGCGCGCCTGGCCTGGGCCAGGGTCCGCCGGAAGGCGTGCCGGGACACGCGGCAGCGGGAGGAAGCCTCCGTGGCGCTGAGGCCGTTCAGGTCGGCGAGGCGCAGCGCCTCCAGGCCCTCCACGCTGAGCCTGACCTCGTCGAGCGCCGACAGGGGCACTCCGCAGGGCTTGAAGTAGGTGGCGCCGGGCGTCTGCTCAACGTACCGGCAGTGTTTGGGCCTGGCCAAGATCGCCTCCGCACGGTGGTTTCAACAGCAAGCTAGGCTTGTTTTTTCTTTCGTCAAGCTAGCGGAATCCTTTCTTTTCTTGTCTGGTTACGCTCAAATGAGCGAAATTCTTGCCGAAAAAGGGCTTTTTGCGGGCAAAAAAGATTTTTTCCGGCCCCCCGCCAGGGATCTGGACCTTCAGCAATGCGGCTCTTGCGCCGAAGAGAGCAGGGCAGGGGTGGCAAAGGGTCCCTTGCGGAAAGGAGCAGGCATGAAGCGAGCGCACTTGGACGACATGACGCGGGGCTGGCTGGTCGGCGACTTTGAGCCCTCGCTCTACAGGACCAGCGACGTCGAGGTGGCCGTGCAGCGGCGCGGCAGGGGCGAGCGCGACCCCAGGCACTGCCACAGGATAGCGACCGAGATCGTCGTCGTGGTGTCGGGGCGGGCCGTTCTGAACGGCGAAGTCTTCGGCCCCGGCGACATCGCCGTGGCCGAGCCCGGCGAGCCCATGGACCTCCTGGCTCTGGAAGACGGCACAGCCACGGTCTGCGTGAAGATCCCGGGCCCCCGGGGCGACAAGTACCTGCTCGAAGACGAAGCCATCCCCAATGCAGCCGGCGGCTGAGCCTGCTCCGCAAGAAGAGCAGGCCTCGCCTTGCTCCGGCGGCAGCCGTCTGTGCCAGCCCTGCGGCAGGGCGCCAGCCTCAAGTGCCCTTCCGTCCCTGCCCGCTGCGTCCTAGTGCGGAGCGCCTTCGGCTTCAGGCTTGTCCTTCCGGCCTTCGGCTCCCTTTGCGCCATCCTCTGCGGCTCCCTTTGCGGCAGCCGGCGGGAGCAGAGCGCTGAGGCTGCCCTTGAAGATGACCCTGGTGGAGACCTCGTCGGCGAGGTCGCCCATGTCCATGAGCTTTTCCAGCATTTCCAGCAGATAGTAGCGGTCGTGCTCGCAGCCGTCGGCGAAGTCCTTCTCCAGTTCGCCGGAGCGCATGTATTCGGCAAATTCCTCAAGCTGCTGGGGCGTCAGCATGGCGTGCTCCTCCTTATTTGCGTGTGTTCCCGAGCCGGCGTCCTGCGCCGTCCGGCCCTGTCCTACCAGAAAGCTCCGGCTTCGTCCCGCCTTGCTGGCAGCCGGAGCGGGCTCGTCCTCCCTGAGGGCTGGCTGCGGGAGAGCTTCCCTTGAGAGCTGGCGGCTGGCGATGGCATCCCGCCTCTTCGCTTTCCCTCCCTCTGAAGACGCGCCGGCTTGCCTGCCGCCGGCAGAGCCTGTCGCGCTACAGGGTGGCCTGGCGCAAATCGTCGTTGGCAACGATGACGGCGGTCACCACTCTGCGCGACGTGCCCTCGTAGGCTTTGGCGTAGCCGCGACGCTGGATCTGCGCGATCCCTTCCCGGCGCTTGCTGTCCACGGCGTGGGCGTTTTCGGCGAATTTGAACTCGATGACGATGATCTGTCTGTCCAGCTGCACGACGATGTCGCTGCGGCCTTGAGAGGTATGCACTTCGGCATAGCCGATGATGCCAACGCACCGGAGCAGGAGCAGGAAAAAGGCGCGGTACCAGTACTCGTTGCGGCTGCCCAGCCCATCGTAGGGGAGCTCGGCCAAGAACGTATTGTAGAACTCAACGATGCTTTGGAAATCTTCCTTTTCAAGAGCTTCCCATATACTCTTCCCTATTTTTATATAATCTTTAATCTTATAAATATCCCTAAGGTACATCCTCGATATAGAGATAAGAACTTCTTTGTTTGGATAATCGAGTGTTAATAAATTTCCATCAATTTTTTCAATAGTTAAATAACCACTTTGATATAAAAAGCTTGCTGGTTCTGCATTTTCTATTTCGCATAAATCTGCAAAATCTATATCAACTTCAATATGTCTATATTCATCTGGGTGTTGAATGTGATGTTTTTTCATCCAATGCACGATGAATGAAGGAGAACCAGATGAATACCAGAAATTTTTAAAAACTTTAGTATGTAAAAAACTTAAAATTGAAAACGGATTATAGACTTTTGTATTTCCATCAAAACAAAAACCATCATAATATTCTTTCATTTTTGACAATAAAACTTCAATAGAAAAGTTCATTTTACTTGCAGTAAGTTTTATCCAACCTCTAAAATAATGTTCAAGTTCGTCTTGCGTGTATCCAACAATTGCACTATAGTCACATGAAAAAGATATATCAACGAGGTTGTTTATAGATGAAAATATTCCAATCTTTGTGAATCTTGATATTCCTGTAATAAAAAGAAAATAGATATATTTATCACAAGCTTTTAACGTTGAATAGAACGAATGCAAAAGAGAGCGAGTGTAGCTGATCTTTTCTGGGTCGGTAATATTGTCAAGAATTGGTTTATCATATTCATCTATTAAAACAACAATTTTTCCAAATTTTTCATACGCATCACGTACTATTTTTTTTAGATATCTGCCTGCATTGTTAATGTGACTGACGTTAAGATTATTGTCATCTACAATTTCATCTAGATAATCTAGGAGAGAATTGTTTAATTCTTCTTTGCTTTCAAAATCACTCAATGCGCTAAGATCTAAATGTAGAACAAAGTTTGGATGTTGTTTTTGTTCTTTTACCCATTGTTCAGCTTTAAGTCCGTTAAAAAGATCACTTTTCCCTTGAAATATTGCCTCAAATGTTGATACAGTAAGTGACTTTCCAAAGCGACGTGGACGAGATAGGAAGTATCGTCTTCCATTTTTTATTAGGTTAATTAGATATTCTGTCTTATCTACATAAATATTATTGTAGATACGTATATCTTCAAAGCATTGAGTTCCTGCGGGCAGAATTTGTAAGTTATTTTCCATACTATATTTACTCTCTTATATAATTGTATTAAATATAAAATTATTTATAACTAATTTATATACAATATCAAGCTATATCAAACTGTTGCCTTCGGTGTGTCTTCGCTGAACCTGCTTTGCTTCTGCTTGAGCGGAGTCTTTGCGTGTCGGGCTGCATCGCCAAGGAATGGGGGGCTGAAAGATGCTGGGCACGATGGGCGGAAGAAGGTGCCCGTCGAAGGGTGCCTGTCGATTCGCCGGCAAAGATGACCTCGAGGCCCGGGGCGCGGGCGGGGAGCCGCATGCAGGGCGAGCCCTTTGGCCAGGCAGAAGGCGGATGTGCGGAAAGCTAGCAAAAACCGGACATCCGGTAAACGGAGCGGCAGATGACGCCCGCGGCGTCCAGCATGCCGGCGGCGCCTGCGCCAGGCTTCCTGATCCTGGACAAGGCCCGTGGAAAGCGCCCTTTGCCTGCGCTGGGCCGGCGGGGCTGAGGCGTGACCGGCAGGCGCGGTCCTGGAGCAGGACGCGGCTGTTCTGGGGCGTCTTTCCGGCTGGCCTGGCGTGCGGCATGGCTGGGTGAAGACGCCCCAGGGCGCTGCGGGCCGCGGGAGGGAAGGGCGTCCTTGCCTGCCGCAAGCCTGCCTTCACTGCGCTTTCCCGCAGAACATGGCACGCCCCTGCCCCAGGGGGAAGGACTGGCGCAGGCGTCATGGCGCCGCGACGCGGGCAGGCGCTCCAGGCCGCGGAGACGGGCTGAGGGCGTCTTGAAAAGTGCCGGCTTTCCGCCTAAGTAAGGAGCCATGATGCAAGCAAACGCCCTTTTCCGCTGGCTGTGGCCGCTTCTGCTCGTCTTTCTGCCCACCTGGGCGGCCAACGCCTTTCTGCCTGCGCCCGCAGGCGCCGCCCCTGCGTGGAACCCGCTGGACATCCTCATGGCCTGGCCTGCGGCCCTCCAGGCGCTCTTCGCCTATTCGGCTTCCTTTGCCGCCGGCTGCGTGCTGATGCTCGCCATCTGCCTCTTCTGGTGGCTGCGCTTCGGCGGAGGCATCTATGCGGTTCTGCTCTTTGCCGCCAGCTTCATGACCGGCCCCACCTGGACGGTCTTCGTCCGGCTTTGGCACTATTTTCAGGGGTAGCGGGCATGGTGCAGGAATCCGCGCTTTCGGCTGGCAGGGCCGTCTGGTACATCGCCTGCCTTGTTGCCTCGCTTGGCGCCGCCGTCGGCGCTGGCCTGCTCGGCCCCTTCATCGACTGGTCCATGCTCGAGATCGGGGTGCTGTGCATCATGCCGGCGCTGCTTGTGCTCGACCTTGGCGCCATGTGCGCCCACGGCTGGGCCTGGATCAGGCTTGGCCGCCTGCTTGCGGGAAGCGGCTGCACCGGTCCCGGCCGCCCGCTTTCCCGTCTGGGCTGGCTTGCCGGACTGCATCTGGCCACGGCCGGCTTCGGCGTCCTGCTGCTTGCCTGCCCCACAGGCGGGGTCTGGATGACGGGAGCCCCCCTGCTGCGCCTGCGCGTCGCCTTTCTGGCTTGCGCCGTGCTCGGCTTCCTGCTCTCGCTCGAGACGCCGGGACTGGTGGCGCGGCTCTTCACGGACCTTTGCCGGGAGGCCGGACGGCGCCTGCCTGGCCCTGCAGCCGGGCTAGGCCCGTCAGGCCAGCCAGGCGGCTTCGGCGAACGCTGACCTGGCGCCTGCGGGCGGACGCCGGCCCGAGATCCCCTTGCTGTTAAGGAGGCAACCGCATGACTCCCTCCCAGTCTGCCAACCCCATGGCCCTGCGGGGCATGGTTGCATCGCCCCACTACCTTGCCAGCGGCGCAGGCCTCGACGTGCTGCGCCGCGGCGGGAATGCCGTGGAGGCCGCCATCGCCGTCTCGGCCGTGCTTGCGGTCGTCTACCCGCAGATGTGCACCCTTGGCGGCGACGCCTTCTGGCTTGTCTGGGACGCCTCGCAGAAGAAGCTCGCCGGCATCAACGCCTCGGGGCGCGCAGGCCTCGGTGCCACCCGCGAGGCCTATCTGGCGCGGGGCCGCAGACGCATTCCCGCCAGAGGCTGGCTTGCCTGCTGCACGGTCCCCGGCCTTGTCTCGGGCTGGGAGAAGGCCTGGGAACTCGCCGAAGGCATGAGGCGCCATGCCATGGGCGGCGCGTCCTGGCCCTCGCTCTTCGAGGATGCGCTTGCCTACTGCCGCGAGGGCTTTCCCGTCCCGTCGTCGCTGGCCTTCTGGCTCAAGGCGGACACCGCTTCCGCAGGCCCCCGCCTGCAGCAGGATCCGGGCTTTGCCGCGTGCTTCATGCCGGACGGACGCCGCCTTGGCCAGGGGGATGTCCTGCGCCAGCCGGATCTGGCGGAAACCTTCGAGCGCATTGTGCGCGGCGGACCCCGCGAATTCTACGAGGGGAGCATAGCCTCGCGCATCGCCTCCGCCATGCAGGCCAAGGGCGGCCTGCTGGCCTTCGAGGACTTCCGGCGCCACAGGGCGGACTTCGTGGAACCCCTCCGCGTGGGCTACCGCGGCTTCGAGGCCTGCAACCTGCCGCCCAACACCCAGGGCATGGCCTCCCTCGGCATCCTGAACATCCTTGAGAACTTCGACGTGGCAGGCCTCGGCGAAGGAACGGCGGACTACTGCCACCTGCTGGTCGAGGCCACGAAGCTCGCCTTTGCCGACCGCGACCGCTGGCTCACGGATCCGGACTTCCAGGACATTCCCCTGGACTTCCTCCTTTCGAAGGAGCACGGCCGGGAGCAGGCGGGGCGCGTGGACATGGCACGGGCCATGCCCTTCGGCAACGCCCTGGATCCGGCGGGCGACACGGTCTGGTTCGGCACCATGGACCGCTGGGGCAGCGCCGTTTCGCTCATCCAGAGCGTCTACTACGACTTTGGCAGCGGCGTCGTGCCGGAAGGCACGGGCGTGCTTCTGCAGAACCGGGGCTGCTACTTCTCCCTGGATCCGCGCCACGTCAACTGCCTGGAGCCGGGCAAGCGCACCTTCCACACCCTGAATCCCGCCATGCTCCTGAAGGACGGCCGCCCCTGGCTCGTCTACGGCACCATGGGCGGGGAGGGCCAGCCCCAGACGCAGGCCGCCGTCGCCACCCGCATCGTCGACTTCGGCATGAGCCCCCAGGAGGCCGTCGATGCGCCGCGCTGGGTCTACGGACGCACCTGGGGCGCTGATTCGAGCGCCCTGCGGCTCGAGTCGCGCTTCGGCCGGGACATTGCCGTGGAGCTTGCCCGTCGCGGCCACGAGGTCAAGTCCGCAGAGGCCTACGATTCGGCCATGGGCCACGCCGGCGCCATCCTTGCCGATGCGGCCGCCGGGGTCATGCAGGGCGCGGCCGATCCGCGAAGCGACGGCCTCGCCTGCGGATGCTGACTTCCCTGGACCGGCACTGGAAAGAGGCGCAGGGAACGGCAAAAGGCGCGCTTCCGCATGCCTGCGAAAAGCGCGCCTCCTGCATTGCTGGCTCTGGAGCAGGCCGGCTCCCTGGGAAGGGAAAGGCCTACTTGGCGTTCTTGGCTTCAGCCTTGGGCTTTGCCTCGGGCTTGGCATCGGCCTTGGGGGCAGGCGCGGCCTTGGCTGCCTTCTGCTCTTCCTCGTAGGCCTTGAGGGCGGCCTTTTCGGCATCGAGACGCTGGGCCTTGAGGCTGTCTGCCTGCTTCAGCAGAGCCGCCAGCCTGTCTTCGGCAGTCTTGGCGGCTTCCTTCTTCTGCTTGGCCAGGGCAAGCGCCTGCTGGGCGGCCGCTTCAGCCTCGGCGGCCTCCGCCTGCTTCAGGCTGAAGTCCTCCTGAACGGCGCTGGCCTGGTAGCGGAGCTTGAATTCGGCCTGGCCCTTGGGCGAAATGTGGCAGGGACGGCAGCCGCGGAAGAGGGCGAAGCGCTCCGGATCCGAGTTGAGCAGCCGCTTGTGGCAGCTGAGACAGGAGCGCTCATGCTTGGAGTGAAAGGCCTGGTAGACGCTCATGGGATCGTTCTCCCTTGGGCCTGCCGTGGCGTGGCACTCGGAGCAGGGAGAGTAGATGCCGCTGCTGCCCTCTTCGTGGTGGCAGGTGGCGCAGGGGACTTCCTGGTGGGTCTTGTGGTTGAAGGTGGTGTGGAAGTGCCTGTCGGCAGAGTTGTGAAGCTCGATGGGCTTGCTCATGGCCTTGCCGATTTCCTTGACATCGCGGGCGTCGGCCGTGCCTTGGGCGAGAACGAGGGCAAGCGCCGCCAGAAGAAGGACGATGTGCTTCATGAAAGGCTCTCCTTGACGCGTCGCGAGGCCGGAAATGCCGCGCTGCGCGGCCGCTGGGAGGTCAGCCTATGCCTCCCCTGCGTGGCCCGGGCCCGACGCGCATGCAGTGAAAAACTCCCGCACATTCCGGACAGCAGCGCCGCCCGGTCAAATGCGGCCTGAACCCCGATGCGGCCAGCAGAGGGCCGCTCACTCTTTCTACAGGCAATCGGCCCTTGGGGCAACAGCTTTCCCAAACTTGCCCTGCTGGGAAGCCCCAGCCGCCGGATCTGGCGGGAGCGGAGCTTTTGCGGCAGAATGGCCCTCCACGTTTGCAGACAGAGGGAGGGCTCATGGATAGCAGGGACTGGCACGGGAAGGGCTACAGCTTTTTCGCCAACACCGGATGCGAACATTTCCCCTGCCATCCCGGCGCCGATCCCGCCAACTTCAGCTGCCTCTTCTGCTACTGCCCCCTCTATCTGCTGGGCGAGCGCTGCGGAGGCAGATTCCGCTACCTGCCCAGCGGGGTCAAGGACTGTTCGGCCTGCCTCTTCCCGCACCTGCGGGAGAACTACGGCGCCGTCGTCGCCCGCTACGGCGACATTCTGGCGGCGTTGCCGAAGCCCGGGGACGCAGGCGGAACTCCCCGGTCCGAACGCTGATCCGCAAGCGCCCCCAGGGCGCAAGGAGAGAACGCATGCATCCTGTCCTTGTCTATATCGCCGCCAAGGCCATGACCCTTGGTGCCTACGGCTGCTGGCGCATGGTGAAGAAGCGCCGGCGCGAGCGGGAACTCTGGCGCAGGGCTGGTCCGCTCTACGACCTTGGTCCCGACGGCTTCGTTGCCAGATCCGAAGAAGCCTCCGGGCAGGCCGAAGCCTGCGGACCGGCCGAAGCCTGCGGGCCTGCCGGCGGCAAGGGGGCGGGCTGCCGGGATGCCGGGGGTGGCGCGCAGGGAATGCAGGAAGCGCAGGGGCCTGGCCGCGAAGGCGGAGCCGGCTAGCATGCCCGGCACCGCCGGCGCCTTGCGCCTCTTGGCAGGCGCAGGAACCAAGGCATCACAAGGAGACCCCGTGATATCGAAGACAGCCGAAGCGCTAGGCATCGAGCTGGCAGATCAGCTGCCGCGCCGCTGGACCGCCGCTGGGACAGCGACCCCGGCAGGGAAGCCCCGTCTCTGCCGCGTCCTCGGGAAGACCGGAGCCGAAACAAGGAGGAATCCATGATATCGAAGGCTTGCGCCGCACTTCTGCGTGGCGCGTCCCGGGGCGATGCCGACGCCATGGCGAGGCTTGCCCACAGGTACAGCCACGGAGACGGCGTCCCCAAGGATCTTGAACAGGCCCTGAACTGGGCGCTGGCCAGCGCCGATGCGGGAAACCCGAGAGGCGCGTATCTGGCGGGCCTGATGCTTGCCCAGCGGAACAATCCCGACGACGGCTCGCTCGAACAGGCCCAGGTGCTGCTCAGGCAGGCCGCTGACGCCGGCTACGGGCGTGCGTCCGAGGTGCTTGCGCTCATGCGTTCAGGGATGGCCGTGGACGAAGCCGGCGAGGCCGTTTCCGGAGAGGATGCCGAGGATGCGGAGGCGGCGGATCCTGCAGACAAGATTGCCCGCCTTGAGGCGGGGTGCCGTGCCGGCGATCCCTGTGCACTCTATGAAATGGGCTGCGCGGTCCTGGATGGCGAGGGCGTTGCCAAAGATCCCGAGCGGGGCGCTTCCCTGATTGGGGAGGCGGCTGCCAAGGGCCATGATCTGGCTCGGCTTGTGCTTGCCGAGGCGCATCTGAAGCGCGAGTTTCCCTCGGCGGATCCGGCCAGGGGCGCGAAAATGCTCGCCGAGGTCGCCATGTGCAGGGACGCCGACGTGCTGGTGCTCACCTCGCTCCTCTACGACACCGGCGTGGACGGCTTCCCTCCCGATGCCAAGCAGGCCCTTGCCTGCCTGCGCCGGGCCGCCGATCTGGGCCACGTCGTGGGCCAGTACGAGTCTGCCGTCAGGCTGTCTGCAGGCGATGCCCTGCCGAAGAACCTGTCCAAGGCCGTCGGCTACGCCCGCAAGGCAGCCGAACAGGGCTGCACGGAGGCCCAGCGCCTGCTTGGCGACATGTACCGCGATGGCAAGGGCGTTGCGGCCAGCCTGAAGACAGCTTTCCACTGGTACACAAAGGCTGCCGACGCCGGCGACGAGGATGCCCTGCTCCAGCAGGCCCTCATGCTGTCCGAGGGCAGGGGCTGCCGGCAGAACAGGGCCGAGGCCTGCGAGATTCTGGAAGGGCTTGCCGTCGGCGGCCTGGAGGGCGCGGAGCTCACGCTTGCGGGCGTGCTTGCCGACAGCGGCGACAGCGCTCAGGCCGCGCGGGGCATGGCAAAGCTCCGCAGAATGGCGGAAGAGGGGGCATGCGAAGCCCAGTTGGCACTGGCGGGCAGGCTGCTCTCGGCAAGCAGGGATGCCGGTCCGCAGGCGGAGGAACTCAGAACGGAAGCCCGCATGTGGCTGGAAAAGGCGGCCGCCCAGGGCGACGAGGCTGCGGCAGGGCTCCTTGCGGAGCTTTTCGGCGCCGAGCCCAAGGACGGCGCACGGCGCCGCAGGCGCCGGCCAGGCCTTGCACGGCTCGGGCTGGCGGCAAGGAGGAAGAAGCAATGAAGTCGAAGGCTGCGGCCGCGCTCCTGCGGGGAGCGTCCAGAGGCGATGCGGATGCCATGATCAGGCTGAGCGCCATGTACCTGTACGGGCAGGGCGTGGCCAGGGATCTTGCCGAAGCCCTGCGCTGGGCAAGGGCTGCCGCAGATGCGGGAAGCCTCAAAGGCGCCTACATGGCCGGCATGATGCTCCTTTCGGACCGCGCTGGACTGCACGACGGGGATGCTCTGGAGCAGGCCCGGACCCTGCTCGCCAAGGCCGCGGACGGCGGCTACGGGCCAGCCCTCGAGGCGGTGAAGAACCTTGCTCCTGCCGGGAAGGCTGCCGCTGGAAGCGAAGCGCCCCGTGCCGAACCTGCCGGCTCTGAGTCTGGCGGCGCCGAGTCTGCCGGCCAGAGCGGAGACAGGCTTGCGGCCTGCCGCTCGAGCCTCGAAGCCAGAGCGGACGCCGGCGATGCCGGAGCCCTGTTCATGCAGGGCTGGGCGCTGATGACAGGGGACCGCGTGCCCGGCGTTGCCAAGGATCCCGCCAGAGGGGCGAGGCTGTTCGAAGAGGCCGCCGGACAGGGCTATGCGCCGGCGCAGCTGGCCCTTGCCCAGCTGCTCCTGGCCGGAGGCGAGCTGGAGCGGAATGCCGAACGGGGCTCCTACTGGCTCGACAAGGCGGCCCAGAGCGCCGACGCCCTCGTGCTGGCCGGCGCCGGCAAGATGTACAGGGACGGCTGCGGAGACCTCCAGCCCGATGCCGCAAAGGCCTACGCCTGCCTGCGCAGGGCCGCGGACCTCGGCAGTCCCGAAGCGCTGTACTCGGTCGCCCTCATGCTGGCCGAGGGCAGGGGAACGGTGAAAGACCCCGTCAAGGCTGCCAGGTGCGCCCGCAAGGCGGCTGGCCAGGGCGTCGTGCTGGCCCAGCACTTTCTGGGCGACTGCTACTGCAGGGGGGAAGGCGTTGCAGCCAGCATGAAGACGGCCTTCTTTTGGTATGAAAAGGCGGCCAGAGCAGGGGTAAAGCCCTCCCGGATGAAGGTGGCGCTCATGCTGGCCGACGGACAGGGTTGCCGGAAGAACGTCGCCCGTGCGCGGGAGATGCTGGAGGAGCTGGCCGCCGGCGGCGACGCCAGAGCGCAGGTCATGCTGGCCCGCCTGCTCTGCGGCCTTGGCGGCGAGGACGAAGCCGGCGGCATGGCGGAGCTTCGAAGCATGGCCGAAGCAGGCGACGGCCTGGCCCAGGCAGTGCTGGCCGAGCGGCTGCTCGATGCCGGCGCCGGCGCCAGGGACGAAGCCCGGGCCTGGCTTGAAAAGGCGTCTGCGCAGGGAGCGAAGCTGGCAGACAGGCTGCTCGAGCGGCACTTCGGCGCGGACGCAGGTTCGGCTTAGGCCTGCCCCGGCCTTTCGGCCGCGCCTCCCGGCAGGGGGCTCTCGGCACGGCGCCTGTCGTCTTTGGCGCGCCGCATGCCCCGCCTTCTGGCGGGACGCGATGCTTCGCAGTGGCTCTGGAGAAAAGTTGCCGAAGGTTGTTGACATTGAAATTCAATTTCTATACCTTTGCCCTGAACACAGGGAAGGAATCGCGGTCCGCCAGGACCGGCAGCGTTTCCAGGCATCATGGCCATGCGCCGGAACGGCCCGAAGACCGGCGGCAAAACGAAGGAGCAACCCATGTCAGTTACCCTCATAGGCGGCATCGACAGGCTGAAGCAGGACTACATCCGCAAAGCCCGGCAGAAGGGCGTGAGCCTGAAGTGCATCCTGCACGACATTCCCGACCTCAAGGCCCGCATCGGCAATCCCGACGCCGTGGTCATCTTCACCAAGCAGATTTCCCACGAGGCCAGGCGCAAGGCTCTCGAGCACGCCAAGGCCCAGAACATCCAGGTGCATATGCTCCACTCCTGCAGCATTTCCTCCTTGTGCAGCTGCTTTGCCTCCCGCTAGGGGGCCGCAGGCACGGGACCTGGCTCCCGGCGGAGGTCAGGTTCTGGAAGGCCGTTCCGACAGCCCAGTGCGCTGTCGGGACGGCCTTCGCACGTCCAGCGGACCGCGCAGACGCCATGGCCGGCAGGGCTGTCTCAACGAGCCATTCCCGTCCCGCGCTCCTGCGATGCCCCCATCGTGCCTGCCCGCGAGCACCTCTGCGATGCCGGCTTACAGGCGGGGCTGCGTGACGGCACAGAACCGGTAGGCCAGGCCTGCGCGGCCGGGAAGGAGAAGAAGCGCTTCCCTGGCAGCCTGAGCATGCCGGCCGCCGTCTTGACCGCACTGCGCGGCGCCGGAATCCAGAGCGCCGAAAGGCAGCCTGCTGGTTCCGCCGGGCGTCGCCTTTTCCCCAAGGCGCAGGCAGTTCGTGGCCTTGCCTGTCTGCCAGTCCATGGCAGCCGGCGGGCCCGGAAGGCGCGCAGAAGAGTGCGCCTGCCAGGTGGCGGCGAGACAGACCGGACCTGGCGCGGCTGCGGCAGCTGCCCGAATCGGGGGCGTGTTGCGCCAGTCCGGCAAAGCAGGGCGTGACGCTGGCCGCCAGGAATCTTCGGATCTGGAGCGTGCGGGGCGCGGAAGCGCTTGTCTCATCGTGTCGCACGGCTTGCCGAGACAGAGCGAGGCAGGGCTCCGCGACGCTGTATAAGGCGACAACGTGCCGGAATAAAAGGATTATCCAGCTTTTCTGCCTTGGCTTGCGCGATTTGGGAAAAGGGAGTAGAGTGCTTGCGCGATAGCAGAAAACAGCTTGAAATACTTCAAGAAAGTTGTTTTTGCGTGATAGCTGAAGCAGGCTTTTTGCTCGCTGACAGACAAAGGTTCAAGTGGCAGGCGAAGATAGATCCGTTCCTTGAAGGCAAGTTGAAGATGCGCTTGAACTCCGTGCTACCAAAAGGGAACATTTTGGTAAAAGCACCTAAAAACAATG
>JAEEGL014937289.1_pt1 | contig 16634 bp, 16 predicted proteins | sample 9134231 | NCBI WGS metagenome assembly JAEEGL01 (sample SAMN16246548, study PRJNA631951) | gut metagenome | biome: gut microbiome; feature: rumen; material: fiber-attached | host: Bos | place: Iran: Karaj | collected 2018-10 | reverse complement strand
CAGAAGGAGTTCGTCAAGAAGCTCGCTTCTTACGCTGACTGCTATATCAACGAGGCATTCGGTACAGCTCACCGCGCCCGCGCTTCCACCGCTCTCATCGCAGAGTACTTCCCGAACGACAAGATGTTCGGCTACCTCATGGAAGCTGAGATCAAGGCTATCGACAATGTCCTTAAGAACGCTGAGCGCCCTCTCACCGCAATCATCGGCGGCTCAAAGGTTTCTTCCAAGCTCGCAGTTCTCAAGAACCTCGTAGGCAAGGTCGACAACCTCATCATCGGCGGCGGTATGGGTTATACCTTCATCAAGGCCCAGGGCGGCAAGATCGGCAAGTCTCTCCATGAGGACGACCTCATGCCGGATGCACTCGCAATCCTCGAAGAGGCTAAGGCAAAGGGCGTAAACGTAAGCCTTTCTGTCCAGACCATCGCCGGCCAGTCATTCGACAACGATACTCCTCGCCAGATCTTCGACACCAACAACATCGGTGAGGACTGGGAAGGCATGGACGCAGCTCCTGCAACCCTCGAGAACTGGAAGAAGATCATCCTCGCTTCAAAGACCATCCTCTGGAACGGTCCTGTAGGCGTGTTCGAGCTTCCTAACTTCGCAAAGGGTACCCTCCAGATCGCTGAGGACCTCGCAGAGGCTACCAAGCTCGGCGCATACACCCTCGTAGGCGGCGGCGACTCAGTTGCAGCCGTTACCCAGATGGGTTATGCTGACAAGGTAAGCTACGTATCTACCGGTGGCGGTGCAATGCTCGAGGCAATCGAGGGCAAGACACTCCCTGGCATCGCAGCAATCCAGGACTAATCCTTGAGAACTGACGCCCGGTTTTTCCGGGTAACTATATCGGCCCGACGGACTTTGACCGTCGGGCTGTTTTATTTTTGAGGTATAAACAGTATATTTGCATGATATAAAGTGAAAAAATATGGTTGAAATGCTTTTCGTCCATTGGAATGCAGACCCTGTGCTTCTGCAGCTCGGCCCTGTCGCGATCAGGTGGTATTCGCTGATGTTCGTCATCGGTTTTACCTTCGGTTACTACCTTTTCAAGAGATTCTTCATCCGCGAAGGAATCAAGACCGAGTTGCTTGACAGTCTCCTCTATACCCTCGTGCTTGCCACTATCGTCGGGGCAAGGCTGGGGCACTGCCTTTTCTATCAGCCGGACTACTATCTTGGCAGCTGGAACGGGTTCCTGGAGATTTTCATGCCTTGGAAGGGCGGTCTGGCGAGCCACGGAGGCGCGATTGCCATAATAATCGCGATCATCTGGTATGCCCGTCATTATGGACCGAAGAATGGTTTCGACTTTGTCTGGCTTATGGACCATCTTGCCATCGCGGTCGCATTCGTGGCAACTCTCATAAGACTGGGAAACCTGTTCAATTCCGAAATCTACGGAGATGTGACGACCCTTCCTTGGGGATTCATCTTCGAACGCAACGGAGAGACTGAACCGAAACACCCGACACAGCTATATGAAGCCGGAGCATATCTGATTCTTGGAATCATACTCCTGGCGCTCTATAACCGCCGTCTTGACAAAATCTACAGGGGCTTCTTCATCGGAGTCTTCCTGATCGGCTGTTTCGGCTCCCGCTTCCTGATCGAGTTCATCAAGGAGCCTCAGGTCGAGTTCGAACAGAACATGACCTATGACATGGGACAGTTGCTGAGCATACCGTTCATCCTTCTGGGTATCGGTTTCCTGGTATATGCATGGCGCAAAAAGATTCCTGCCGCAGCCAGACCGGTAACCGGAAACAAAAAATGATCAAAGCAGTTTTTCTTGACATAGACGGGACGATGGTCGCTATCGGAGAGAAGCAGATGCGTCCGTCCTTGGTTGAAGCATTCGACCGTTTGCACGCAGCCGGCATAAAGGTTTTCGTGGCAAGCGGCCGTTCGCGTTTCATCATATCAAACCTTCGCGACTATCCGTTCGACGGATACATAACCATGAACGGAGGCCTTGCCACCATCGGGGACAAGGTCATATGCTCCGTGCCGATCGAAAGACAGCTCTCCGTCGAGCTTGCCCGGAGGATCGAGGAAAGCGGGATCTCTTCCACGGTCTTCTGCGCCGACGGCGTCGGCATCAACCATGAGGACGAAATCTCCAGGATGGTCTTCGGACTGATTCATCTCCCTCCGTTCCCGTTGCTTGACATTGTGGAGAATGCCAAGGTTCGGGATGTGTATGAATACACGATATTCATGGATGAGGCGACCAGGATGAAGTATTTTGCCGATATGGCAGACAAGCTCAACTGGGAGCGCTGGCATCCGCAGTTCCTCGACATCATGTCGCCGAAGGCGTCGAAAGGAGATGCCATGTGCAAGATTGCGGAGGCTCTCGGACTGGGACGCGACGAGATCATGGCTTTCGGGGACGGCGGCAATGACCTCACGATGATCCAGATGGCCGGAATCGGAATCGCCATGGGGAATGGCAACGAGAGTGTGAAAACTGCTGCAGATTACATAACTGATAGCGTTGATAATGACGGAGTCGTGACTGCCCTTGAACATTTTGGCCTGATAAATCGATAAAGCGACCAAAGGAAAATAAAATTCTCCTAAAGGATAATATGAGGGTATGCTATTTGCAGAAACCGACTCAGTCAAAAAAAAGAGTTAATTTAGAATTATTGAAACATGAAAAAGTTCATTCCGAGCCTGTTGGCCGTTTGCTCGGTTCTTATGTCTTATAGCGCAGGGGCGCAGGAAAAGACAGTAAAACTTACCTTGGAAGATGCGCTTAAGATAGCGCTCAGCGAGAATGTGTCCGTCAAGGTTGCAGATATGGAGATAGAACGTTCCGAGTATGCCAAGAAAGGAACATATTCCTCTCTCTTCCCACAGATAAACGCTTCGGGTTCATACCAGAGGACCATCAAGAAGCAGGTGATGTACATGGGTGGCGGTGATGATGAAGAAGGCGGTGGCGGCATGGCAGGCATGTTTGCCAGCATCTTCGATCCGATCTACTATTATATCAACGGAATCATGCAGCAGACAGGCGTAGTCATTCCTCCTTATGTCCCGCCGGTTGTCGAACAGAGCGGTTCTTCGGATGACGGAATCGCCGTCGGACGAGTGAATACCTATAATTTCGGAGTTTCGGCTTCGATGCCTATCGTAAATGCCCAGCTCTGGCAGAGCCTCAAGATTTCCGGACAGTCAGTGGACCTCGCAGTCGAGAAGGCGCGTTCTTCAAGACTGGAGATGGTCACCCAGGTCAAGCAGGCCTTCTACTCAGCCCTTCTTGCCAAGGAAGCTCTCGACGTATATGGCAGCGTGTATGACAACGCGGTGGAGAACTTCAACAAGACGGAGAGCCGTTACAAGGTCCAGAAAGCTTCCGAACTCGAATATACCAGGGCCAAGACAGCCGTGGCAAATGCAATCCCTAATGTATATAACGCCGAAGGTTCGGTGATACTCGCTCTCTGGCAGCTCAAGGCCATCATGGGCGTCGACCTTGATATGGACATAGACATCGTGGGCTCCCTCGGGGACTACGCCGACACTATGTTCCGTGACATCCGCGAAGGCGAGGAAGTCACTCTCGACTACAACAGCACCATGCGCCAGCTGGCTATCCAGGCAGAGCAGCTCGCAAGTACGATCAGGCTTCAGAAATATGCCTATCTGCCGACTCTCTCGGCGACTTTCAGCTACAGCATGAACGCCATGACCAACAATTTCCGCTTCAGCGAATATAAATGGACTCCATATTCATTCGTGGGCCTGAGCCTGTCCATTCCTATCTTCTCCGGCGGAAAGCGTCACTATGACATCAAGCAGTCAAAGATCCAGCTCGCCGAGCTCGACCAGCAGAGAATCAATACCGAAAGGCAGCTCAAGATAGCCATACGCCAGAATCTCAACACCATGGAGACCAATATGAAGAGCTATTCTTCTTCGGAAGAGGCAGTGAAGCTTGCCCGCAAGGCATATGATATCACCGCCAAGTCATACAGCGTCGGCAAGAGCACTCTGACCGACCTGAATGACGCCCAGCTCCAGCTTACTCAGGCCATGCTTGCCCAGAGCCAGGCCGTATATAATTTCATGGTTGCCAAGGCCAGCCTTGAACAGATGATTGGCAAGGACTTCATCGAAGACAACAAGTAAAATACAGAAAAACACATATGAAACAGTTTGTAAAAATCTTAGTTTTTGCCGGAATCGCCGCAGTGGCCGCGGGATGTGCCGGAAAGAGCGGCAAGAAAATGGCAGGCCCAGAGGAGAATGCGGTGCCTTCCGTAGCTGTTGCAGCCGCCATCTCCAGAGTCGTTCCTCAGGAGAGCTCATACTCTGCTTCCATCGAGGCATATGCCACCAACAATATAGTATCCCAGTCTGCCGGCCGTATCCGCAAGATCAACGTTGAGGTAGGGGACTATGTGTCAAAAGGACAGGTCGTAGCTGAGATGGACCGTCTCCAGCTCGAACAGACCCGTCTCCAGCTCAGGAATGACAGCACCGAGCTTGCAAGGATCCGCAGTCTCTATGAAGAGGGCGGCGTCGCAAAGTCCGACCTCGAAGCCATGGAACTCGGCTACAACGTGCGCAAGTCCACATATGCCAACCTCCTCGAGAACACTGTCCTCCGTTCACCGGTGACAGGCTACATCACTGCAAGGAACTATGACGTCAATGACATGTACGCCATGTCCATGCCTATATTCACTGTACAGCAGGTTGTCCCTGTCAAGCTCAAGGTCGGAATCTCCGAGTCCGAGTATTCGAAGGTGCACAAGGGTGACAAGGTCAGCCTTACCGTCGACGCTCTTCCTGGCCGCAGCTTTACCGGCCGCGTGGAAAGGCTCTATCCTACCATCGATGCCATGACCCATACCTTCATCGCAGAAGTAGTGGTCGGCAATAACGACCGTGTCCTCCGCCCGGGAATGTTCGCCAGGGTCGTGGTGAACTTCGGCAATGTCAAGAGCGTGATCATCCCTGATACCGCAGTGGTGAAGCTCGAAGGAACCGGCCAGAAGTATGTATATGTACTCAAAGGCGACAACACCGTGTCATTCGTTCCGGTCACCCTCGGAAGGCATGTCGGAAAGGAATATGAGGTGCTCGAAGGCATCGACGAGAACGCTACTGTCGTAGTGAAAGGCCAGTCTTCCCTCAAGGACGGCATCAAGGTTAATGTCCTCTAAACTAGAATCTGATTATGAGTATATACAGATCTGCGGTCAACAAACCGGTCACGACGTTCCTGATATTCATGGCGTTCGCGATTCTCGGTGTGTTCTCGCTGGTTCAGCTCCCGATCGACAACTTTCCGGACATCGAATCGAATGTCCTGATGGTCATGTCGTCCTATCCGGGTGCCAGTGCCGAGGACGTCGAGAATAACCTTACCAAATTGCTGGAGAACTCCCTCAATGGCGTCTCCGACCTCAAAGACCTCTCATCCCAGTCAAGGGAGAACATATCTTTCCTTACTCTGGAATTCAACTACGGAACCGATCTGGACGTAGCCACCAATGATGTCCGGGACAAGCTGGACATGGTGAAATCCTCCCTTCCGGACGGTTCTTCGAACCCTACCATCCTCAAGTTCAGCGCCTCCGACATGCCTATCTACATCATGGCCGCTACAGCCGACCAGAGCGTGGATGCACTCGAGAAGATCCTGGACGAAAGGCTGGCTACCCCGCTCGCGAGGGTCAAGGGTGTCGGTACGGTATCCGTAGCCGGCGCTCCTAAACGCGAGATCCAGGTGTATGTCGATCCTGTCAAGCTTCAGGCATACAACCTGACAATCAGCACGATTTCCGGCATAATCGCCGCCGAGAACCGCAACATCCCGAGCGGTAACCTCGACGTCGGTTCCGAGACATATACCCTCCGTGTGGAGAAGGAATTCGACGACCCGTCCGAGCTCAAGGACCTCGTGGTCGGCTATTCCGGAGGCAGGACCGTATATCTCAGGGACGTCGCCAGGATAAGCGACTCCCTCGAGGAACGTTCTCAGGAGTCCTTCACCAACGGTGTCCGCGGCGCCCAGATCATCATCCAGAAACAGTCCGGAGCCAACACCGTCAATGTCGTGAAATCTGTCAAGAAGGCCATGGTGGATATCAAGAAGAACCTTCCTTCGGATATCGAGTTCACCGAGGTCGTCGACAGCTCCGAGAACATCGTCAATACGATCAACTCCCTGAAGGAGACCATCCTGATCACCTTCCTGGTCGTAATGCTCGTCGTCTACATCTTCCTCGGAAGATGGAGGGCTACTTTCATAATTATACTCTCTATTCCGATCGCGCTGCTTGCATCCTTGATGTATCTGTTCGGAATCGGAAGCTCTCTCAACATCATCTCGATGTCCTCTCTGTCCATTGCGATAGGTATGGTCGTGGATGATGCGATAGTGGTGCTGGAGAACATATCGACGCACCTGGAGAGGGGAGAGAAACCTAAGGAGGCTGCAGTGCATGCTACTTCCGAGGTGGGTATTTCCGTAATCGCATCCACTCTTACGATGCTCTGCGTGTTCCTGCCTCTGACCATGATCTCAGGCATGGCCGGAATCCTCTTCCGCCAGCTCGGATTCATCGTCAGCATCATCATGATAGTTTCCACTGTCGCAGCGCTCACCCTCGTTCCTATGCTCTGCTCCAAGTTCCTCAAGGCAGGACCGAAGACAGGCAAGATCCATGTTGCGATATTCAACCCTATCAACAAGGGCCTCGACAAGATTTCTTCCGCATACGGCCGTCTTATCTCATGGTGCATGAGCCACAAGAAGATCGTGCTTGCCGCAGCAGTTGCGTCATTCGTGGTCGTCGTGATGTTCCTCGGCCCTGGACTCAAGACAGAATATTTCCCTAACATGGACCAGGGCCGTCTTACCGTTTCCCTGGAGTTGCCTGTGGGTACGGCCCAGGAAGTAACGGCAGACGTTGCATCCCGTATCTATGACAAGATCAAGGAAGACGTTCCGGAGGTCAAGGTGCTCAGCTACCGTTATGGCCAGGCCGACAGCGACAACGCTTTCGCCAACCTCATGAGCAATGGTACCCATATCATCGCCATGAACATCAATGTGGGCTCCAAGGAGGAAAGGAAACGCTCTTCTTCAGAAATCGCCGACATTATCCGTCAGGACCTCAGGCTCTTCCCTGAGCTTACCAAGGCCATCGTGACCGAAGGCATGGGCGGCGGCATCGGTGGAGCGTCCGACGTCCAGATCGAGATCTACGGATATGACTTCGAAGAGACCGGAATGGCTGCTCAGCTTATCCAGAAGGGTATGCAGGAATGCGGTTATTTCGCCCAGGTGAACCTCAGCCGTGACCAATATACTCCTGAATATATCGTAGATTTCGACAGGCATAAGCTTGCCCTCAACGGACTGACTTCTTCTACCGCTGCGGCTGCATTCAGCGCCGCCATGAGCGGAACGGTGGCTTCATTGTACCGCGAGGACGGAGAGGAGTACAACATCCGCGTGCGCTATGCCCCTGAATTCCGCAGAAGCAAGGAAGACATCGGCAACGTAGTCGTCACGAATCCTATGGGCCAGTCCATCAAGATCAAGGACCTCGGTACCGTGGTCGAGTCCCAGGTGCCTCCTTCAATCGAGAGGAAGAACCGAGACAGGATGATCACAGTTTCCGGAGTCGTGGCCCGTGGCCATGCTCTCAGCGAGGCCGTGGAGCAGTCCAGGATGATCATCGACAAGGCCGACCTTCCTGCCAACCTCGGTACCTATATCGGAGGTAGCTACGAGGACCAGCAGGACATGTTCCGCGACATGGGTCTCCTTATCATACTTATCATCCTTCTGGTATATATGGTGATGGCTTCCCAGTTCGAGTCGTTCCTCGGTCCGTTCGTGATCATGTTCTCCATCCCGTTCGCCTTCGTCGGCGTGGTCCTCGGCCTCTGGGCAACGAATACAGCCCTCGGAATGATGGCGATGGTCGGAGTCATAATCCTGCTCGGTATAGTGGTGAAGAACGGTATCGTACTTATCGACTATACGATTCTCTGTCAGGAGAGGGGAATGGATGTGCGTGATGCTTCAGTCACTGCAGCCAGAAGCCGTCTCCGTCCTATCCTCATGACTACCCTTACCACCGTGCTCGGTATGCTTCCAATGGCCCTCGGCCGCGGAGAAGGCGCCGAAATCTGGAACTCTCTCGGCATGACGGTCGTATGGGGCCTCTCGATCTCTACTCTCGTGACCCTCGTGATTATCCCTACGATGTATTGCGGCCTCACCGAGTTCCGTGCGAGAAGGAAGAATTCACGTTACTTAAAACAGGGAAGATAATGAAAGCGATATTCATAGCATTCAACCAGGCATACAACGAAGAAATCGTTGACATCCTCGAGAAGCGCGGTCAGCGCGGATACACCAAGTGGGAGGACATCGGAGGCCGTGGCACATACGACGGCGAACCGCATCTGGGCAGCCACGCCTGGCCTACCCTGAACCACGCGATCTATACCGCAGTGCCTGACGAAGTGGTCTCCGTGATCATGTCTGACCTGCGCGCAACCGACGAAGCCCACAAGGATCTCGGCCTGAGAGCCTACGTGATGAACATAGAACAGTATTACTAGCGAGTAATCCTGACGTTTTGTATTCCTGCTATAAATTTTATAAATTTGTAGCAGGAATATTATTTTTTGAATTATGGCAACAATAGCAACAACAAACAATTTCTCAGATATCATCAGGAACAACAAGGTTGTACTCGTAGATCTCTGGGCGGAGTGGTGCGGTCCGTGCCGCATGCTTTCTCCTACTGTTGACGAAATAGAACAGCTTTATGCCGGTAAGGTGGAAGTTGTAAAATGCAACGTAGATGACTGCCAGGATGTGGCTGTCAACTATGGCGTGAGGGGTATTCCGACCCTTCTTTACTTCAAGGATGGCGTCGAGGTCGACAGGACCGTCGGCGCGGTGACCAGGAAGGAGATCACCGACATCCTTGACAAATTAATCTAAAAGAAAAGTCATGAAGAAGTTCATTATCTCCGCAGTCGTCGCTTTGGCGGTCTTCGGATTGAACGCCGGCGCACAGGTGCGTTTCGGCGCGATGGGAGGATTCACATCTTCCAGCACAAAGGTATCAAAGATTGATTCCAAGTCCATTTCTCTTTACCATGTCGGATTTACCATGCAGGCCAAGTTCGGCCCTATGGCTATCCAGCCTTCTCTCCTTTACCAGATGAAGGGTACCAACATGGAGAATTATGAAAAGCTTCCGATTGCTGAGGCAATCGGCCTTACCAAGATTGAGACAAAGGTCGGCTATCTCGAGCTTCCTGTACAGTTGCAGTACGGACTCGACCTGCTCCTCCTCCGCCCATACATCTTCGCAGAGCCTTTCGTCGGCTATGCAGTCAATATCGACAATGATGCACATGGCCTCAAGGGAGCGATCCAGGCAGCCAAGGACATCAAGCACGACTTCAAGGAGTCCAACTTCAACCGCTTTGAATACGGTCTTGGCCTCGGTGCCGGAGTTGACCTCGGAAGCCTGCAGCTTTCTGCAAAATACTTCTGGAACTTCGGTTCCCTCGCAGAGGAGAACGAGGTCCCTAATGCTCAGGACATCACTAAGAGCATGACAGAAGCATTCAAGAGCAAGAAGTCGTTTAACGGTATCTCAGTCAGCCTTGCTTATTTCTTTTAGCCGATGCGGAAGATCGTAGTTTTCTGCTCATCGAGCTATACGATAGACCCTACTTACAACGAGGCCGCGCGACAGGCAGTCCGCGGCCTCTGTGGGAAGGGATACGGAATTGTCTCAGGCGGGGCCGTCAAGGGCACCATGGGGGTTGTCTCTGACGAGGCCGCAAAATGCGGAGGCTGGCACAAAGGCGTGCTTCCCCGTTTCATGGGACAGTATCTTTACCCGGGCCTTAGCGAACTTGTCTGGACCGACACCATGTCCCAGAGGAAGGAAGAAATGCGCAGGGATACCTGTGCGGCAGTGGCCCTTCCGGGCGGTATCGGCACTTTGGATGAATTGATCGAAACCCACGTGCTCGCCAAACTCGGCCAGTATGACGGAAAGATTTATGCCCTGAACCTGGGTGGTTTCTATGATCCGCTCAAGTCATTGCTCTCGCACTATGTGGAGACAGGCATGACCGCCACCGAGGATGTCGGGCTTATAAAGTTCCCGGAGAGCGTTGAAGAGCTCCTGGGAATGATTGAGGATAATGGATAAACTGTCATTGAAGGAATACCTTGCCGCCGACCTTGCAAAGGTGTCGGCCTTGATGAAGGAATCGCTCGCCAGCGATATCGGGCTGCTTGAAAAGACGAATGAAGCTATAATGCAGAATTCGGGAAAGCAGCTCAGGCCTATTCTTGTGCTGCTTGTCGCGAAGGCATGCGGTGTTCCTACCGAAGATACTTACAGGTTCGCAGCCGCGACCGAACTCCTGCACAATGCGACCCTGCTCCATGACGACGTGGCCGACAACAGCCCTACCCGGCGTGGAGCTCCTACGACCATGTCCCTCCTGGGATCCAGGGCGTCCGTGCTTCTTGGCGACTTCTGGCTGGTGAAAGCCGTTGACCGCATCCTGGAAGCCGACTATGAGCCCGGAGTCGTGATCAGGCTCTTCGCCAGGACTCTTTCCGACCTGGCCGAGGGAGAAATGCTCCAGCTGCAGAAAGCGTCCTCCTGTGATACCGACGAGAAAGATTATCTGAGGATCATATACAACAAGACAGCCTCTCTGTTCGTCGCAGCCGCTCGCTCAGCAGCGATTTCGGTCCATGCGGACGGACAGCACATCGAAGCCGTGAGCGCCTACGCCAAGGCTCTCGGACTTGCGTTCCAGATCAAGGACGACATTTTCGACTACCAGGAGAACGCCGCAATCGGCAAGCCTTCCGGACAGGATCTCCATGAACGCAAGATCACGATTCCGCTTCTCGGCGCCCTCGCAAACGTGCCGGCGACTCAGGCAGCCCTTATCAGGCGCATGGTATCAGCCCTTCCGGCCCATCCGGAGAACCAACCGCTCGTGGTAGAGTTCGTCAAGGGCAACGGCGGTCTCGAGTATGCCCAGTCCAGGCTTGAGGACTTCCTTAACGAGGCCCGCGAAGCCATCGCAGTGCTTCCGGATAGTCCGGAGAAAGACCGTCTCTTAAAACTTACAGATTTCGTTTCCGAAAGAGAGTCATGAGATTTGCGGACATCACAGGCAATGAGAATGTAGTCAAGGCCCTTGTCGGTATGGCTGACAGCGGCCATGTTCCGCATGCCATAATGATGTATGAGAACGATGGCGGCGGGGCGCTTCCTATCGCCCTCGCTTTCATAAGCTATCTCAACTGCCGCGAACGGCATGACGGGGACTCATGCGGACAGTGCGCCCACTGCAACCAGAACTCGAAGCTTATCTTCCCGGACGTCCGCTTCACCTTCCCGATCACTTCCGGATCCAAGGTGTCCGGCGAAGTCAAGAACCTTACCTGCGACGATTACGCCCCTTACTGGAAGGAGCTTGTCCTCGCAAACCCATATTTCCTCGAGAGCGAGCTCTCCTCAGCCCTCGGGATAGAGAAAAAATCCGGAGTCATAGCCGTGGCCGAAGGCAAGGCCATAATGCAGAAGCTTTCCCTCTCGTCCGTCACCGACGGATACAGGTGCATCGTGATCTGGCTCCCGGAAAAAATGAACCAGCAGACCGCCAACATGCTGCTGAAATCCATCGAAGAACCTGCCGGAAAGACTGTCTTCATACTCATCACCCATCAGCCGGAAGCGGTCCTCCAGACCATTTCTTCCCGCTGTCTCCCGATAAGGATAATCCCTGTCGAGAGGGAAAGGGCCGAAAGCGAGTCAGTCGCTGAGATGCAGGGCCTGGTCGAGGACCTTTTCGACAAGATGATCTCAAGGGATTATCTCGGGACCCTCGAAGTAGGCGAGGCACTTGCCGCGATGGAATCACGTGAAAAACAGAAAGCTTTTTGTACCTTTGTCGGGGACAGCCTCAGAAAGATATTCATGATCCAGCAGGGCATGGATGAAATCGCCGGGATTCCTCCGGCATCGGAGGCGTTCTACCGCAACGCAGCCGGCCGCTGCAGCAAGACATTCTGCCGCAGGGCCATTGAAATGATCAACAGGACCTCACTATTGCTTGAAAGGAACGTAGCACAGAAAATATTGTTCTGCAACCTGGTGAGCCGCATGTATAAATGTATCGTATGAACGAGAACGAAAACATCAAATATGATTGCAGCCGAGGCTGTACTGTGACGAGGGGACCGGAAGACGAACTTACCTGTACCTATCGGCAGGGCTGCTGCAAGCTCGAAGCCTACAACTGGCTCAAAGGCGTGCCTCAGGAGCAGTATAGGGACTACTTCGAGGTTCGCTTCAAGAATACCAGGAAAGGTATCTACCGCAATGAATCGGGCCAGAGCATCAAGATCGGCGACCTCGTGATCGTGGAGGCCCAGACCGGCCATGATCTCGGAATCGTGACCCTCGAGGGTCCGGTCGTAGGCCGCCAGATGAAATGCCGCGGCATCGACATGAACTCCTATGAGTTCAAGAAAATCTATCGCAAAGCCAAGGCTTTCGACATCGAGAAATGGCAGGAGGCGATAGCCAGGGAGCAGGCGACCATGATCCGCGCCCGCCAGATTGCCGTCGAGCTCGGCCTTGAGATGAAGATCGGGGACGTGGAGTTCCAGGGAGACGGCACCAAGGCCATCTTCTACTACATCGCCGACGGCCGCGTGGACTTCCGCCAGCTTATCAAGGTATTCGCCGAGGAGTTCCGCATAAGGATCGAGATGAAGCAGATCGGAGCAAGGCAGGAGGCCGGCCTTATCGGAGGCATCGGCGTCTGCGGAAGAGAGCTCTGCTGCGCCAACTATATCACCAGTTTCAAGTCCATCACCACGGCTGCTGCGAGGAGTCAGGACCTTTCCCTCAATCCGCAGAAACTCGCAGGACAGTGCGGCAAGCTCAAATGCTGTCTCAACTACGAGGTTGCGGCTTACATGGAGGCCCAGTCCCGTCTGCCGAAGGTTCTCGAGCCGCTTGAGTTCGAGGACGGACTCGCATATCTGGTCAAGACTGACATCCTCAGGGAGATCATGTATTTCTCATATGAGAAGAACTCCCTTACTGACATATATCCTCTGGATGCCGCTGAGGTCAAGGAAATCATCCGCCTGAACCGCAACGGCCAGAAGCCGGAGTCGCTCAAACTTGAGCCGGAGCCGGCCCTTCCTGAGTTCGTGACCGCCGTGGGCGATGACAGCATTACCAGGTTCGACGCTCCTAAGAAGAGCCGCAGACGCAGACAGTCCGGCAAAGGCAACGGAAATGGCAACGGCAACGGTAACGGTAACCAGAACGGTCAGGGCAATGGTCATGGAGACCGCACCGCCCGCGGCGGCCGCAGCAATGGCCAGAATAACGGAAACGGCCAGTCCAATGGCCAGAACGGCCAGAACCGCGGCCAGCAGAGACGGCCGGACAAAGAACGGGGCCGCAAATGAGAGACGTCCTCCTAGTATTGTCGATGCTGCTCATGGCAGCCTGCAGCCGCCCCTCTTCGGAAGAGTTTTTCATGAAATCCGAGGACAGGGACATACGCGGCCGTTACGGCTACCATCTGGACATGGCGGACTCGACGGTGAAGTACGGAGTTGACCTTATAATTTGCATGGGCTGCGATGACAAGAAGTGGGAGGAATTCACCACTCTTCCGCTTACCATAGACTGGATTTCTCCCGACGATGATATACATAGGGAGACCGTGTGGGTGAGCGCGTCTGACGTCAAGGAAAGTTCTTATTTCAGCAAGACGATCGAAGCCGCCTACAGGCGCTCTCTGGTGCCTGTGAAATATGGAAAATGGAAGATGCGTGTCGGTATCCCGGAGACGCAGATTGACAATTATAATGTGACTGGAGTCGGGATACGCCTTATCAGAGAATAAAAAGATGGGACACGGGAAATTAAAGAGATTCAAGGAAAATGAGACATTCGGATGCCTGCTCCAGCCGGCTTCCTCGGAAGTTCTCGACAAGTCTGTGGAAGGGTTCTCGCTGAAAGACCACCCGATCCGCGGCAACTGGAACCGTGAGATGTTCGCCCGCGAGCAGCCGATCGTCCTCGAACTCGGCTGCGGCAAGGGAGAATACACCATCGACATGGCCCTGCGCAATCCGGAATTCAACTATATCGGAGTAGATATCAAGGGCGCGAGGCTCTGGAAGGGCGCCAAATACGCCACCGAGCACAATCTTCCGAACGTCGCTTTCCTTCGCACCAGGATCGAATTCATAGGAGCCTTCTTTGCTCCGGGTGAAGTATCCGAGATATGGCTGACATTCTCCGACCCTCAGATGAAGAGCGAGAACAGCCGCCTTACCTCCCCGCGCTTCCTCGAAAGATACCGCGCCTTCATGGCCCCGGGAGGAATAGTGCACCTCAAGACCGACAGCATGTTCCTGCACCAGTACAGCAAGGCCATGGCCGAGCAGAACGGACTCAAGATACTTGCCTGCACCGAGGACCTGTATGCGACTGCTCCGGAGACCCTTGCCGCCAATGAGGAAATCTACAACAGGGACCGTCTGGCCTCCCTCTATGAGGTCCAGACATATTACGAGAGCATGTTCCTGAAACAGGGTCTCAAGATTACCTATCTCTCCTTCGTCATCGACAAGGAGGGACCATATGTCTATCCTGAATTTGATGCGGATTACTGGCGCTCGGTCGAGGCCCCGCGAAAGACATTCAACGTACTCTAAGGCTTTACCCAGTGGATTACCGTGCCTCGGCGCTCCATGCCGCGGAACCATGTCATCTGCCTCTTTGAGAACTGGTGGATGGCGTTGGCGAGCAGCGTCCTCATGTCCTCGAAACTGAGTACTCCCAGCACATACTGGGTGACGAACTTATATTCCAGGCCGTAGTACATCAGGTCCACAGGGGAGACCCCGCTCTCGATCAGGCCGCGAACCTCCTCGACCATGCCTTCGGCAAGCCTCTCGTCCAGACGGCGGTCGATCCTGGCTATGCGCTCCTCCCTGGATACGTCGGTGCCGATGAAGAAAGTCTTTTTCGGCAGGAAGCTGGTTCTCTTGACAGGATGCTCCATCTCGTAGAAAGCGACCTCCAGGGCCCGGATGATCCTGCGCTTGGATTCCATGACCGAAGGGTCCGTGATCGGACGCAGCTCGGCCAGCTTCTCGCGCAGCTCCTCTATGTCCTCCCGCTCGAGTTCCTCGCGGAGTTTCTCGTTCGGAGGTACCTGCGGCAGCGCGTATCCGCATGTGGCGGCCTCGATGTACAGTCCTGAGCCTCCGCAGAGCACCGGGACTTTGCCTCGGCCGACTATGTCCCTGTAGGCTGCCTCGAAGTCGTGCTGGTATTCGTAGATGTTGTATCTTGTACCGGCGTCGGCGATGTCGATCAGATGGTACGGGATCTCGCCGTATTCGCAGAGATCCTTGCCTGTGCCGATGTCCATGCCGCGATAGACCTGACGGGAGTCTCCCGATATGATCTCGGCGGCCGGCTCCGAAGCTCCCCGGAGGCGGGTGATTTCCCTGCAGAGCTCGACTGCATATCTGGTCTTGCCCGAGGCTGTCGGCCCCAGTACGCAGATCAGGTCATTCTCGCCGGCATCGTATGCGCGGAGTATTTCTTCTGTCTTGAGTTCCATTTTGCCAAAGTTAGCGAAAAAAAGCATATCTTTGTATCCCTCAATTTAAAGAATATGCCTAAAGCAAAGAGCAAAGTACAGATAACCAACAGAAGGGCCTCGTTCGACTACGAGTTCCTGGAGACCTATACTGCAGGTATAGTGCTCGCCGGGACCGAGATCAAGTCGATACGTGCGGGCAAGGCTTCGCTGGTCGATGCTTTCTGCTACTTTGACCAGAAAGGGCAGCTCTATGTCAAGGGAATGAACGTGGCCCAGTATTTCTGGGGTTCATGGGGCCAGCACGAGCCTACCCGCGACCGCAAGCTCCTGCTCAACAAGAAGGAGCTCCGCGACCTGCGTCAGGCCGTAAGGCAGAAAGGCCTCACAATAGTCGCCGTCAAGCTCTATATCGCCGAGAACGGTTATGCCAAGCTGCTCATCGCTCTCGCAAAGGGAAAGAAGGAGTACGACAAGAGACAGTCTATCAAGGAGAAAGACCTCAAGCGCGACATGCTCTCGCGTGACTAATAGGAAAGTCGATTATTCAGTTTTTTCGATCGGGATAACCATCTCCGGCGTGTATGTCCCGTTTCTGAGACCGAGATTGTCCGTCGTAGATACTTTTACTTCGGAATGTGCTACATATTCATCGTTCAGCGTAAATAGCAGTACCGACCACGAGTCAAACAAGTCCAGGCTTCGGATTGAAGATTTGGCTTCGTCAGGGATGCTCTTTATTGAGCTGCTGTCAAAGGTTGCGTATGGTTCCAGAACAATCATCTTGTCCCATTCGAAATCTGTGATGGCTTTCAGCTCGGTCTTTTCCCCGGAGGCTAAAACATCGGCAAGTTTGTCTTCGAGATTGACGGTTTTGTGATTCTGACAGCAGCAAAGCGCCATCGCCGGGAGTAATGTAAGGAAAATACTTGCTTTCAGAT
>JAEEGL013190402.1_pt1 | contig 16634 bp, 14 predicted proteins | sample 9134231 | NCBI WGS metagenome assembly JAEEGL01 (sample SAMN16246548, study PRJNA631951) | gut metagenome | biome: gut microbiome; feature: rumen; material: fiber-attached | host: Bos | place: Iran: Karaj | collected 2018-10 | reverse complement strand
GACATAATTCATGCATTATTTTCAAAAAGTTCAAAGACTGATTTGAAAAGAAGGGACTCCATAAAAGGAAAAATCAGGAATGCGGCATTGGCGACCTCTGCTATTGCCGCATTTTTGGGTTGCGCCGCTGTGGCCAACCCCGACGGAGGCGCGTATGACGAGACTCCGCCACGCATAGTGGGCAGCAATCCCGCCATGGAGTCAACTGAATACAAAGGCAAGAAGGTGACCCTTGATTTCAACGAGTTCATAAAGCTTGAAAATGCCGTTGAAAAGGTCATTATCTCACCTCCGCAGCAGGAGCAGCCCGAGATCAAGGTGAACGGCAAGAAAATCCAGGTGGAGTTTTTTGACACCCTGCAGGCCAACACAACCTATACAATAGATTTCTCTGACGGAATAGTGGACAACAACGAGGGTAATCCTCTCGGCAATTTCTGTTTCCGGTTCACTACCGGTGAGCAGCTCGACACACTTGAGGTGTCAGGCTATGTGCTTGATGCAAGGAACCTGGAGCCTGTCAAGGGAATGACCGTAGGACTGCACAGTGACCTGTCCGACTCAGCCTTCATGACCAGAAAGTTTGAGCGCGTGTCACGGACTGACGGGAACGGACATTTCGTCATAAGGGGTATGGCTCCCGGAAAATACCGCATCTATGCCGTTCAGGACATGGACCAGACATTCAGTTACTCACAGCGCAATGAGATGATAGCCTGGCAGGATTCAGTCATAATACCCACACACGAGATGCGTATCAGGATGGACACCATAAGGAAAGCGGATAACAGCGTGGATACTGTACTGACCGTTCCATATACCCGGTTCATGCCCGATGACATCACGCTGCTTGCTTTCCAGCCCACACCTACAATACAGTATATGTCCGGATATGAGCGCACCACACATGAGAAATTCTCACTGCAGTTTGCACTCCCGCTGGATTCCATGCCTACTGTGAAAGGGCTCAATTTTGATGAGAAGGATGCCTATATAGTACAGCATACAGCCAGGTTTGACACACTGACGTTCTGGATGAAGGATACCACCGTATATTACATGGACACGCTCAAGGTAAGCGTGGCCTATCTGGCTTCCGACACCACCGGAACACTGGTGCCTACGGTTGACACACTGAGCCTCATCCCCAAGAAAAGCCGTCAGGCCATCCTCAAGGATGCCGCCAGAAAGGCCGAGAACGATGCCAAGGAGCTGGAGAAGAAAATCAAACGCCTGGAGAAGGCCAATGACTCCATTGGCCTGATAAAAGCCCTGCAGCCGGAGAAGATATTCCTAAAGGGGGTTCTGACGAGCGGATCGCTGGGCCTGGACAAAACTGTCACGCTCACATTCACTGAGCCTGTCACCTTCCTTTCAGACACCGCAGTCCATCTGTACAGGAAACAGGACTCTATATGGACCCCCGTACCGTTCCAGTTCCAGCAGGACTCCATTGATATCCTGTTATACCGGATATATGCCGAATGGAGACCCGAGGAGACTTTCCGTATAAATATTGACTCAGCCTCAATCCAGGGAATATACGGACTGCATAATGACAAGATGGAGAGTACCATCAAGTTCAATCCGCTGAATATGTACAGCACACTCACCGTAAACGTCCAGAACGCACGTCCGGGATACAGGGCTATGTTGCTTGAGTCAGGCGGAAAGACCATCAAAACCGCACCGATAGAGAACGGAAGCGCGGATTTCTTCCTGATCAACCCTGGTAACTACTATGTGGCGCTTCTCAATGACCGCAATGAAAACGGAGTGTGGGATACCGGTGACTACGAGGAGCACCGGCAGCCCGAAGAGGTCTATTATCTGAACCACAAGTTCCAGCTCAAGGCGGACTGGTACCATGAGACAGAACCCTGGAACCTGAAAGAGGTTCCCATGTTCAGGCAGAAACCGGATGAACTGGTCAAGCAGAAGGGTGACAAGACCACAAAGGACATACACAAGAAGAATGTGGAACGCGAGGAGAAAAAAGCCTCACAGGCGGCTGCCGAAAGCAAGAAAAAGGAAGAGCGCAAGACCAAACGGCGCAATCTGTTCAGCAGGGACAAGGAAGAGTAGAAAAATCCTGACAAATCTCATATTGTCAAGCAAAAATATTGCACATATAGATTATTGTTGGTAATTTTGGGGTAAAACCTTTCAAATTAACATTAATTACTGACAATATGAACAGCAAGAAACAGGTTTCCGGTTCTGAAAAGATGGACTCACTGGACCGGAAAATCCTCAGTATCATTTCACAGAATGCCCGTATTCCGTTCCGCGATGTGGCCGGACAGTGCGGAGTTTCCAGAGCAGCCATACACCAGCGCGTCCAGCGTATGTTCGATGAGGGAGTGATAACAGGTTCTGGCTATCATGTCAATCCCCGCAGCATAGGCTACAACACATGCACATACGTGGGACTGACTCTTGAGAAGGGCTCGCTCTACCATCAGGTGGTGGCTGAGCTCGACAGGATTCCCGAGGTGGTGGAGAGCCATTTCACCACCGGCCGCTACACCATGATGATAAAGCTGTATGCCCGTGACAACTCACACCTGATGGAACTCATCAACGGACACATACAGGAAATCAAGGGTGTGACAGCTACCGAGACCCTGATATCCCTTGACGAGAGCATAAAGAAGGAGATTCCCATCAACGACTGAACCCTTCCGCACACCCAACCGTATGAACAAGTCTCAGGAACTTGAAGCCCGGCTTTCGGGGCTGTTCCGGGGCACCGGGATCCTTGATTCCGATGTACCCGTCATTGGTATAAGCGGGAACTTCAGGGACGGTGACTGCACTCTGGCGCAAGGCTACTGGGAATCAGTATCCGCAGCCGGCGCCATACCGGTCATCATCCCACCCGTAGATGACCCTGAAGGTATAGTCTCTCTGATTGACAGTCTGGACGGGATAGTTCTATCCGGAGGTGCTGACATCAATCCGGAATACCTTGGGGAGGAGCCGTTGGATTGCATCGGCATAAACCCCCGCAGGGATGCACCGGAGATTATGCTGGTACGGCTGGCGCATGAACGGCACATACCCACATTAGGAATATGCCGAGGCATACAGATACTGGCAGCGGCACTGGGAGGCAGACTGTATCAGGACATAGCCACACAGCATGACCGGCATGACGTGGAGCATGACCAGAAGGCGCCACGCCACGAGACATCGCATGAAGTACTGGTTGAGAAGGACTCCCTACTCTACTCACTCCTGTCCCGGGAGAGAGTGGCTGTCAACTCCTTCCACCATCAGGCCGTAAAGGAGGCTCCCGCAGGGTTTCGTGTCAGCGCCACCGCTCCTGACGGGATAATAGAAGGAATAGAGGCAACGGACTTCAATCCCGTTTTAGGTGTACAGTGGCATCCTGAATGCTTCATACTGAATGATGACGCCAGGATGATGCCGCTTTTCCGCTGGCTTAAGGAACAGGCACTGCTCTACCGCAAGGCCCGGCGGCTGCACTCAAGGAATATCATACTGGACAGCCACTGTGACTCTCCCATGTTCTTTGACAGGGGAGCACAGTTCAGCATCATGAACCAGGGAATAGAGGTGGAATATGACTATGTGGGCGAGGACTCGCCGGACGGCTCCCCCACCTTCATCTACAATCCGCTCGTGGACCTGCACAAGATGACCATCGGACGGCAGGACGCCAGCTTCATGGTGGCATACCTCAAGCAACATGAGCGTGACCCGGAGTCACTCCGGGCTGCCACCGTCAAGGCCGGACGCCTGCTGCGGCTCATAGATGAACGTATATCCGGATGCGCCCCGTACGCAGCCATCGCCCTCACACCGCAGGATGTGCTCCGTAACAAGAGCAAAGGCGTGAAATCCATTGTCAAAGGCATTGAGAACGGTTATGCCATAGGGCTTGATATAGACAATATAGATCGTTTCCGCCGTCAGGGTGTGGCCTACATGACCCTGTGCCACAACGGTGACAACGATATATGTGATTCCGCCAAGGGCCGTGCCGAGCACGGAGGACTCTCCACATTCGGGCGTGAAGTGGTCAGGCGCATGAATGAGGTGGGCATGATGGTGGACCTGTCACACGCATCGGAAAAAAGTTTCTATGACGCGTTGGAATGCAGTGTCAAACCCATAATCTGCTCCCATTCATCAAGCCGTGCACTGTGTGATCATCCCCGTAACCTGACCGATGACCAGCTGCGTTCACTCGCCGCCGCGGGAGGTGTGGCCCAGGTCTGCATGTATCACGGGTTCCTACGCAAGGGAGGCGGCGCCACAGTGAATGATGCCGTCCGGCACATCATGCATATAATCACCGTCATGGGGGTGGAACACGTGGGAATAGGCACCGATTTTGACGGAGGCGGAGGCGTACCCGGCCTGGAGGATGCCACCTGGCTTGTCCAGCTGACCGCCCGCCTAATGTCCGAAGGACTCACGGAACAGGACCTGTCCCTTGTATGGGGAACCAACTTCCTGAACGTATGGAGCACCATCACCGGCAACAGCTCTGCTGGAATCTGTTTTGTATAGCTGTTAAAATCAACCGGAAACAAAGCTACAAGATACATTTAACCGGAGTTTTACCGCTATACCCATAGTCCAGGCTCGGTTCAGGCTCGGTTCAGGCTCGCTCTAGGCTCGCTATAGCCATACTCAATGGGTATGGCTACTACCTTACTACTACGAACCTACTACCTTACTACGAAGGCACTACAAAGTGTAAACAAGAATTGAATGAAGCATAAAAGAACAAGGTGGTCCGGAAAAATTTTCCGGACCACCTTGTTCTTTATAATGCAACTGGCTGGATTACTCGAAGCTGACAAGCTCAACCTCGAATATCAGTGCTGAATAGGGAGGAATCTCACCGTTGTTGCGTTCACCATAGGCAAGGTCATAAGGTATGTAGAACTCATACTTGGAACCGGCGTTCATAAGCTGAAGGCCTTCGCTCCAGCCAGGTATAACCTGTGTCAGACCGAAACTGCGGGTGGAACCTTTCGAATCATCAAACACCTTACCCGAGACAAGGGAACCGCGGTAGATTACATTGACCCTGCTCTCTAATGTGGGTTTGGGGCCGGTTCCCTCTTTCAGGACCTTGTAGAGCAGACCGCTTTCAGTCTTCTTCACACCTTCCTCTTTCTCCTTCTTGGCAAGGAACTCCTCACCTTCAGTGCGGTTCTGCACGAACTGCAGTTCACTGAAGTATTCATACAGACGGTTGGAAGTCTCGTCGGCCTCCTCAAATGACATGACATCCCAGTTACTGAGCATACCGTCAACGAATCCCTTAAGATAGTTGTTCCTGTTGAATTCAGTACCGCTGTCCTGTCCGAACATCTGGCCGCTGAGTCCCTCGTATGCCTCACTCATCTCACTGACACCAATCTCATAGCCTATGCTGTAAGCAAGTTTGGCCTGGTCATCGGCATTCTTGGCTGCATCCAGGAAACCCTTGACGAATGATTTCATTACGGTTGAGTCAATGCCTGACTGAATAAGCTGGTTCTTGTAGGCACGGACGGCGCGTCCCATACCGATTGAATATGAAACAGTGTCAACTGCATCGTTCATAACCACCTTGCCGGGTATTGAACTACCACAGGCAGACATCATGACTACTGCCACGATTGCTGCCAAAAGATTGATTTTTTTCATTCTGACGTTATTTTTGGTTTATGTACATTTTCAGAGCTGCAAAGTTAGGACTATTTTTTTAAAAATAGCTACCTTTGTTTCTTGATAAAAACCAATCTGAATAAATTATATGGATATTTATATCAAAAATCTGGCCCGGACAGTGGAAGCCAACCCCGGAATTACCTTCCAGGAGCTTTTCGGCAAGTTGGAAATAAAGCTGAAAGGCTGTCCGCTGTGCGCACTGGCCAACGGCAAGCTCTGTAATCTCTCCGAGAGAATATATGACAATGCCGATGTGGAGTTTCTGGATGGTACTAACACTTTCGGTGCAAGGGTCTATACGCTCGGACTGGTTTTTGTACTTTCCAAAGCAGTAAGCGAGCTGTTCCCCGGCGGGAAAGTAAGCGTTTCAAATGCCGTGTCCAAAGGTATTTATTGCAAGATCAGCATTGACAGGGAGGTTGACTATGACACTGTGTCCTCAATAAACGAGCGCATGGGCAGCATCATAGGACGTAATATCCCGTTTGAACACCACAAGGCTCACACCTCAGAGGTGATTGAACTGATGAAAGGGATGGGACGTGACGATGTGGTCAGACTGCTGGAGACGACCGGACGTATTTACACGGCATATTATACGCTGGAGGAAAAGGCTGACTTCCTGTTCGGGATCCTGCCTCCGAGCACCGGATGCCTCAAGGTGTTCGGTCTGGAGCCTATGGGCGACGGTGTCCTCCTGAGACTGCCGGACAGGAACAACCCGGGACATCTGGAACCTTTCGTTCCTCAACCCAAGATGTTCGGTATTTTCAACGAACATCATGACTGGATGAACATTTTGGGATTCTCCACTCTGGGCGAACTCAACAAAGCTGTAATGGCAGGAGAGTCCACAATGCTGATTAACATAGCCGAAGCTCTGCAGTCAAGGAAGATTGTGCATATTGCGGACAAGATTGTGGAGAGACGCAACGAGGGTAAAGGGCTCAAGCTGATAATGGTGTCAGGTCCTTCATCATCAGGAAAGACCACATTCAGCAAACGTCTTTCCGTACAGCTTCTGGCACACGGCATTACACCCAAGGTCCTCTCACTTGACGATTATTTCCTGGATCGTGACCACACTCCGCTTGACGAGAACGGGGAGCATGATTTTGAATCCCTTTATGCCATTGACCTGCCCTATTTCAACAGTCAGCTCAAGGATCTTCTGGAGGGCAAGACAATCCAGCCGCCCACATTCAATTTCCGGAAAGGCGGAGTAAGGGAATTCACATATCCCAAGATGCAACTGGGCGATAACGATGTCCTGCTTATTGAAGGAATACATGCGCTGAATCCCGAACTCATGCCTGACATTCCTTCCGAGGCGAAATTCCTTATATACGTGTCAGCGCTGACAAGCATACGTATAGACCAGCATAACTATATTCCGTCCACTGACAACAGGCTGCTGCGCCGTATCATACGCGACCATAAGTACCGTGCATATTCCGCACGTGACACCATAAGCCGCTGGCCTTCAGTACGTGCCGGTGAGGAGAAATGGATTTTCCCGAATCAGGAGAATGCCGATGTGATGTTCAACTCCGCCATGCTGTTTGAGATAGCGGTGATAAAGGATATGGTGGACCCCATTCTGGCAGAGGTCCCGCAGGACTGCCCTGAATATGCCAAGGCGAGCCAGCTGAGGGAGCTGCTCAGGCTCTTCAAGACTATTCCGAGCGAGAAGCTGCCTCCCACATCACTCGTGCGTGAGTTTATAGGAGGTAGCAGCTTCCACTATTGAACGGAGTGATGTCAGAGTTTGGCAACATACAGTCACAGGTCCAGACCCAGTCACAGGTTCAGGTTCAGTCCCTCTCACCCCAACAGGTGCTGGAGGCCAGACTGCTTGCTCTCTCCACGCTGGAGCTTGAGGAACAGGTAAGGATGGAGCTGAATGACAACCCGGCTCTGGACGAAGCAGGATTAGCTCCTGCCCCTGATGAACAGGACACCGACCCTGATACGGACTATAACGAGAACGGGAACCAGGATGGTGAAGAGTCTTTCCGGGAGAGTGATTCAGAATACGATTCCAACTCTGACTATGATTATGATGACGACGGATGGTACGAACGCCCTGCAGGCACGAATCCGATAGCGGAGATTCCGGTATCGGACACTGTATCGTTCTATGACATACTGAATGAGCAGTTAGGGGAGCAGGACCTTGACGAACGGCAGATGAAGATAGCCCGGTACATTATAGGATCCATAGACAATGACGGCATACTGGACAAGGACCTGCAATCCATTTCCGATGACCTGGCTTTCTACCATAACCTGGATGCGTCCGTTGAGGAGATAGATAAGGTCCTCAAGGTCATTCAGGAATTTGATCCGGCCGGCATAGGCGCAAGGAACCTGCAGGAGTGTCTGCTCATACAGATCCGGCGTAAGCCTGACTCAGAGGATAAGGCGCTTCAGGAGAGGGTTATAAGCGATATGTTTGACGAGTTCACTCATAAACGTATTGACAAGATAGAGGCCAGGCTGCAGCTGAGTCCTGAAAGGATGAAGGCTGTAATGGATGAACTGCTTAAGCTTAATCCACGTCCGGGGAGTTCACTAGGCGAATCCGTGGGCAGCAACCGTCAGCATATAGTTCCTGACTTTGTGGTTGACAGTTATGACGAGGATATCCGTTTTACGATGAACAGCAGTAATGTGCCGGAACTGAGGGTGAGCCGTGAGTATTCCGAGTTGTTGGAGAACCAGATAAAGGGAGGCAACAGCAGCCAGCGTGATGCAGCGCTCTACATAAAACGGAAACTGGATTCAGCCCGCGGATTCATACAGGCCATAAAGCAGCGCGAGCAGACTCTTACCCGCACCATGCAGGCCATAATAAACAGGCAGAGGGTGTTTTTCCTGGAAGGTGACGAGTCTAAACTCAAGCCTATGGTACTTAAGGATATTGCCTCCGATACCGGATATGACATATCAACCATTTCCCGTGCCACAAGCGGAAAATATGTCCAGACCGGTTTCGGCACATTCCCTCTGAAATTCTTCTTTACCGACAAAGTGAAGAGCACAAGCGGTGAGGAAGTGTCAGTCAAGGAGATACACCGGATACTGAAGGAACTTATAGACAGTGAGGATCCTGCTGCACCGCTCACCGATGAGCAACTGGCTGAACGACTGTCCGAACGGGGATACAAGGTGGCCCGCCGCACGGTGGCCAAATACCGTGAACAGAACGGCATACCGGTGGGGAGGATGAGAAGAAGTTAAGGTCTCACATTAATAGTTGATATAACGAAATGAAAGATATGAAAGCAGTTGTAAGCATTATCATGGGCAGTACTTCCGACCTTCCGGTCATGGAGAAGGCTGCCACCTTTCTGGACAAGTTACAGATTCCGTTCGAAATGAACGCTCTTTCAGCCCACAGAACCCCTTCCGAGGTGGAGGAGTTTGCCCGCGGGGCGGCCGGACGCGGAATCAGAGTCATAATTGCGGCTGCGGGAATGGCTGCTGCCCTCCCGGGTGTAATTGCCGCCAATACGACTCTTCCTGTGATAGGTGTACCTGTCAAAGGTATGCTGGATGGACTGGACGCCATGCTTTCCATCATCCAGATGCCTCCCGGAATACCAGTGGCCACAGTGGGTGTGAACGGGGCGCAGAACGCTGCCATTCTTGCCGCACAGATCCTGTCACTCTCCGATGAGGGACTGGCCGGAAGGTTACGCGCTGAAAAGGATGGACTAAAGGATAAGATTGTAAAGGCCAACGAGGAACTGGCACAGGTAAAATACAGCTATAAGACCAACTGAGCATGTCCGGATACAGACGTAGGAAAACTGTAAGCGTCAAGGTGGGCAACACGGCAATAGGCGGAGAGAACCCTATTCGCCTCCAGTCTATGACCACAGTATCCACAATGGATACCCAGGGGTGCATGGAACAGGCCATACGAATCATCAGCGCAGGTGGAGAACTGGTTCGCATGACTACTCAGGGCACACGTGAGGCTGAGAACATGCGCCTCATAAAAGAGGGCCTGAATGAGCGGGGGTACAGCACTCCGCTTGTGGCCGATGTACATTTCAATCCCGCTGTGGCGGATGTGGCAGCACGAATCGTGGATAAGGTGCGTATAAACCCAGGCAACTATGTGGACCCTGCCCGCACGTTCAGACATCTGGAATATACCGATGCCGAGTATGCGCAGGAGATAAAGCGGATACGGGAACGTTTTATACCGTTCCTCAATATTTGCCGTGAGCACGGAACAGCCATACGCATAGGCGTGAACCACGGTTCCCTTTCTGACCGCATTATGAGCCGTTACGGCAACACCCCCGCCGGAATGGTGGAGAGCTGCATGGAGTTTCTGCGTATATGTGTGGAACAGGAATTCATGAATGTGGTGATTTCCATCAAGGCCAGCAATACGGTGGTGATGATTGAGACCGTACGCCTGCTGGTCAAGGAGATGGACCGCGAGGGAATGGCATTCCCCATTCACCTGGGAGTGACAGAGGCCGGAGAGGGCGAGGACGGCCGGATAAAGAGTGCCATAGGTATAGGAGGACTTCTGGCCGAGGGTATAGGCGACACCATACGTGTATCACTGTCCGAGGCTCCCGAGCGTGAGATTCCAGTAGCACGCAAACTGGTTGACTATGCGGCTGCCAGTGCAGAAGTCCGTTCGTCGGCAAAGATTGAGAATGGTACTCTTGAGCTGGATTACGAAGACCATTCGCTTGAGGATTTTCAACTGCACGCAGCGATGGATGCCGGTGCACTGCTGATTGACGGCAGGGCAAGTGACCTGAAACTGAATAATCCAAATATTCCCGCAGAACAGATATGTTCCACCGAGGATGCCATTCTGCAAGGGGCACGTATCAGGTTCAGCAAACCTGAGTATATTTCATGTCCGGGTTGCGGACGGACACTTTATAATCTTGAAGAGACAATAGCACGCATAAAAGCCGCCACCGGACATCTGAAAGGGGTAAAGATAGCCATCATGGGCTGCATTGTGAATGGTCCTGGAGAGATGGCTGACGCTGATTTCGGATACGTGGGGGCAGGCCGCGGCCGCATAAGCCTTTACCGCGGCAAGGAGTGCATAGAGAAGAATATCCCCGAGGAGAATGCTGTGGAGCGACTCCTTGAACTTATAGAAAACACGTTACACAATTGATTATGGAACACAAACTGACAATTTACAACACTCTGACCAGAAAAAAAGAGTTGTTTGAACCCATAAATCCGCCGCATGTGGGAATGTATGTGTGCGGTCCTACCGTATATGGTGACCCGCATCTGGGTCATGCGCGTCCGGCAATAACATTCGATATACTGTTCCGCTACCTGCAGCACTTAGGTTACAAGGTACGATACGTGCGCAACATTACGGATGTGGGGCATCTGGAGCACGATGCCGACGAGGGCGAGGACAAGATAGCCAAGAAAGCCCGTCTGGAGCAGCTGGAGCCAATGGAGGTGGTGCAGTACTATACCCTGCGGTACCACAAGGCTATGGAGGCTCTGAACGTGCTGCCCCCCAGCATAGAGCCGCATGCTTCCGGTCATATAATAGAGCAGATACAGCTGGTCAGGGAGATACTGGAGAACGGATATGCATACGAGAGCCAGGGAAGCATTTACTTTGACGTGAACAAGTACAACAGGGACCATCACTACGGCATACTCTCTGGCCGTAATCTGGATGATGTGCTGAATACCACCCGTGAACTGGACGGCCAGGAGGAGAAACACAATCCTGCCGACTTTGCACTGTGGAAGAAAGCTCAGCCCGAACACATAATGCGTTGGCCATCACCCTGGAGTGACGGATTCCCCGGATGGCACTGCGAATGCACCGCTATGGGCCGCAAGTATCTGGGCGAAAGGTTCGATATACACGGAGGCGGAATGGACCTGATTTTCCCGCACCATGAGTGTGAGATAGCACAGGCTGTGGCCAGTCAGGGTCACGATATAGTCCATTACTGGATGCACAACAACATGATTACCATAAACGGACAGAAGATGGGCAAGAGTCTGGGTAACTTCATAACCCTGAACGAGTTCTTCACCGGTCAGAATCCCAACCTTAAACAGGCCTACAGCCCCATGACCATAAGGTTCTTCATATTGATGGCTCACTATCGCGGTACTGTTGACTTCAGCAACGATGCGCTGCAGGCTGCTGAGAAGGCTATGTCAAGGCTTATGGAAGCCTATACTGCCATTGACCGCATACAACCTGCGGCAGAGAGCAGCGTCAGCGTAAGTGAATTCAAGGGAAAGTGCTATGAGGCAATGGATGATGACCTTAATACTCCTGTCGTAATAAGCCATCTGTTTGATGCCGCGAAGGTTATCAACCAGGCTGCGGACGGACATGCCACACTCTGTGCCTCCGACGTATCGGAACTCAAGACTCTGTTTGATACATTCCTGTTTGACATACTTGGAATCAGGGCTGAGCAGAGCGGTGGCAGCGGACGCGAGGAGGCGTTCGGAAAGGTTGTGGATATGCTGCTTGAGCAACGGGCCATAGCTAAAGCCAACAAGGACTGGGCCACAAGCGATAAGATACGTAATGAACTGACTGCACTTGGATTCGAGATAAAGGATACCAAGGACGGAGCTACCTGGAAACTCAACCGCTGAATATGAAAAGGAATATCATTATCATCCTGACACTCGTTCTGACTGTCTCATGCGGAGGACGCAAGGTTACTACTCCTTCAACAGCCTCTGTTACGAATATTGAAATCCCGGAATTCAATGCGGACAGTGCTTTCCACTACATAAAGATGCAGACGGATTTCGGTCCGCGTGTACCAAACACTGAAGCACACCTTAAATGTTCAGCATGGCTGACTGCCAAACTAAGCAAACTCGGTGCAAAGACTTATGTCCAGGGATTTGAAACTGTCACATTTGACAATAACAAGTTACAATGTTACAACATCATAGGAAGTTACAATCCGGAAAGTACCACCCGTGTCATTTTATGCTCTCACTGGGACAGCCGTCCCTGGGCGGACAATGATCCTGACCCAGCCAACCACAAGACACCTGTTGACGGTGCCAATGACGGAGCCAGCGGCGTAGGTGTTATTCTGGAGATAGCGCGCCAGTTGCAGGCAAGAGCTCCCCAGATAGGTGTGGACTGCATATTCTTTGATGCCGAAGACTGGGGACCCGGCGAAGATTTCAAAGGTGCACATGCTGAAAAATACTGGGGACTGGGCACTCAATACTGGGCTGCCAATCCCCATAAAGAAAACTATAAGGCAAGGTATGCCGTACTGCTGGATATGGTAGGCGGCAAGGGTGCCAGATTCTGTGTGGAGAGATATTCCGAAATGTATGCTAAAGCGGTTGTGGACAAGGTCTGGAATGCGGCATCGGATATGGGACACGGCACCCTGTTCATGAAGGTCAGCGGTGCCTATGTAACAGATGACCATTATTTCATAAACACGATTGCAAAAATTCCGGCAATTGACATAGTGCCTTACACTCCGAAAGCCGCCAACAGCAGTTTCGGGCCTACCTGGCATACATTGCAGGACAATATAGGGAATATTGACAGGAACGTACTGAAAGCTGTGGGAGAGACACTGCTGCAGGTGATTTACAATGAGAAACCATGAGCATTGACGATATTCAGGATGAGATAATAGAGGATTTCAGCATCTATGATGACTGGATGGACAAATACCAGATGATTATTGATCTGGGTAACGGACTTGCACCGCTTGACGAACGATTCAAGACCGAAGACAATCTGATAGAGGGGTGTCAAAGCAGGGTCTGGCTTCACGCATTCATGCAGGACGGACTGCTGATGTTCCAGGCCGACAGTGACGCCATAATAACAAAAGGGCTGATAGCACTGCTTATCAAGGCTCTGTCCGGTCATACCCCTGACGAGATTCTGGAGAGTGATGTCTATTTCATTGAAGCGATAGGACTGAACCAGCATCTTTCACCTACACGCAGCAACGGACTGCTCTCCATGCTGAAACAAATCAAGACATACGCACTGGCATACTCCGGAAAATGAAAAGGTTTTTTTTATTGATTCTGGCACTCCCTACACTTCTGGGCTGCAGTCAGGTGGGTAATGGTTTCAAGTTCCAGGTCCGTAACGGAAGAGTTTCATGGATGAACGGCACCATAGGGTTCCGGACTGACATGAACTCTGATGGTAAGAGACAAGACAATCTGGGATTTACGGCTTTCATTAAAGGTAAGAACGGACGTACCATCCAAATGCCCGGTACAGACATTCTGGGATACGGGGCATCCTCTCCTTTGGGAGCATCCGGATTATATAAGGACAATGACGGTTACAGTAAGGCGGAGATAATGATGCGGACTGATGACAGAATGATAATACATCTGCACCATGATCCATGGGAGCTGTTCGATACACCCGTTTCCTTCGACAAACAGATTACCCTGTTCCATGACAGTCCTATTATGGCTGTCATCGATTACTACAAAGGTGATTTCGACCTTCTGAACGTGGCCGCAGGAATTGAAACCGAAGGGTCAGAAACGATTCAGGAACTGGAAAACGGTTATGCGATAACATACAGGGACGGACAAACCGCATTAATCATTATGCCTGATGCGGAAGAAAAGAAACGCTACGAGGCTATGGGTAGCGTATTTGTAACCAAAGGGATTACAAGTGACGAACCTCTGCGCTATTTTATAGGGTTAAGTGACCGGGGAATGGACTATCTGCTTGAAAGACTGTCAGAAATATTATGATTATGTCATCCGTATGCAGAAAACCTATAAAAATGCATATAATCCTTGGATATACCGGAATATGTGCATATATTTGCAACAGATTAAAATAAAGATGGTAATGAAATCACTCTACACCTCCTATTTCTATTATTATTACCGCGACTGACAGCGGGGCAAGGAGGTTTGATTTCTATACATCATAACATCAATCATAGGCCTGCCCCGATATGAGGCGGGTCTTGTTTTTAGAAAAAATAGGATAACATAAAACAACAATAAGAATGAATAGCAAATATTGGAACGAGGAGATTGAGACGATGCCCCGTAAGAAGCTGGAAAAGCTACAGGTGGAGCGCCTCAAAAAAACCGTGGAGATAGCTATGGGCAGCGAATTCTACGCTCCCAGATTCAAGGAACTGGGTATCACCCCGGAAAGCATAAAATCCATTCAGGATATTAAGCGCTTCCCGTTCACCACCAAGAATGACCTGCGTGCCACCTACCCCTTTGGTATCAAATCCATGCCCCTGGACAAAGTGGTGCGTCTGCACTCATCAAGCGGTACCACCGGGAATCCCACGGTAATACTGCATACACAGAAGGATCTGAATGAATGGGCCGATGCAATGGCACGCTCCATGTACTGCATAGGGCTGCGCAATACTGATATCATCCAGAATACATCAGGTTACGGCATGTTTACCGGCGGTCTGGGTATTCAGTATGCAGCTGAGCGTCTGGGTGCACTCACCGTTCCGGCAGGTGCCGGCAACAGCAAGCGTCATGTGAAGTTCATAACCGATTTCGGCACTACCGCATTGCATTGCATCCCTTCATACGCAACACGTCTGGCTGCAGCTTTCCTGGAGGAGGGTATTGACCCGCGCAACACTACGGTCAAGACTCTTATCATAGGTGCTGAACCCCATTCTGAAGCACAGCGTAAACGCATTGAGGAGATATGGGGAGCTAAGGCATACAATAACTTCGGCATGAGCGAGATGTGCGGTCCAGGAGTGGCTATTGAATGCCAGGAGCAAAACGGGATGCATATCTGGGAGGATAACTATATTGTTGAAATTCTGGATCCCGAGACTCTGGAGCCCGTTCCGGAAGGCGAACAGGGAGAACTGGTACTCACCACACTCAACCGTGAGGCTATGCCGCTGTTCCGCTACCGTACACGTGACCTTACACGCATCCTGCCGGGAGACTGTCCATGCGGTCGTACACACGTACGTCTGGCACGTTTCCAGGGCCGATCGGACGATATGCTGATTGTCAAGGGTGTAAACCTCTATCCCATACAGATTGAGAAAATCCTGATGCAGTTCCCTGAGCTGGCCAGCGATTATCTGATTACAATAGAGACGATAGGTGATAATGATGAGATGACAATCGAGGCAGAGCTGGCACAAGCTACCGATGATTTCGGTATGTTGCAGAACCTGACCAAGGAGATTACACGCCGACTCAAAGATGAACTCCTGTTCACCCCCAGGGTCAAGCTGGTAGGAAAGGGCGTTATCCCACAGTCAGACGGCAAGGCCAAGAGAGTAAATGATTTGCGTAACAACCACTAAACAGGATATTATGAAAACTATAAAGCAGATATCAATATTCCTTGAGAACCAGCGCGGAAAGTTGAGTGACATTCTTACCGCCCTTAAGGACCAGAACATAGAGATTCAGGCCGCATCAGTAGCTGACACAACGGAATACGGCATCCTGCGCCTCATTACGTCAGATCAGGTCAAGGCGGCCCGACTGCTTTCCGCCCAAGGAAATCTGGTAAATCTGAACGAGGTCCTGGCCATCCAGGTGGAACCTGATACTGCCGCGTTTGCCGATGCCGTTGACGCACTTACCAACGGGGGGGTGTCAATAAGTTACCTCTATACTTTCCACAAGGACGGCAAACTGGTGCTCATCATACGTCCCGCTAGTCTGGAGATAGCTGAACGAGTAGCGAAAGAGAAGGGGCTTACCCTTATTCAAGGTTGGGAATGACGGTCGTCATTCCCTTTTTTCTGGATAATTATTAACACCTAATACAATTAGACCATGTTTCTGAAAATTTTCATTCTGGTATTGTTCTTCGCCGTGATGATAGGCGTGGGTATCTATTGCCGCAAGAGCGCGGCCAATGTGCAGGGATTCGTTCTTGGAGACCGCAAGGTGGGCTCCTG
>JAEEGL013117366.1_pt1 | contig 16634 bp, 13 predicted proteins | sample 9134231 | NCBI WGS metagenome assembly JAEEGL01 (sample SAMN16246548, study PRJNA631951) | gut metagenome | biome: gut microbiome; feature: rumen; material: fiber-attached | host: Bos | place: Iran: Karaj | collected 2018-10 | reverse complement strand
TTCATATCCTTACATTTTGTTTACTTACGCCTTTAATTTCCACGTCTTCTGCTTTCTTCGTGTTTCACTTTCTTCCAGCCTTACTTTCCGTTTACTGTTTCTTCAGATTAGCTGTTCATTTGCTTTAATTTCAGGATTTCCAGATTCCTCATTTTCTTAACTCTGATATAGATACGCGGGAGGTTTATGGTTTTTATGGATAAATTTAAATTTTTTTATAATAAACACACCGTGTCAGTATGCCGTCAGTATGTATTCCCCACGATGATCCGTTTCAGAATAAGTACAAATTTCACAAAATATCGTGATTTTTCTTTTTTTTCTAAATATTTCCCCTCACTTGTCCGATAACGTATGTGGATACGTTTGCAACATTGGAAAACACTAATTCAGGGGGAATTTATAATGAAGGGCAGAATAATCATATCCTTATGTATAGCAACAGCGATCGCTTCCGCGATCATGATCATTCCGGCAGCCGAGGTTAAGGCAGCCAATTCCCAATACGATCAGGCTGTGGTAAGACAGATAATCTGGGATTTCTACAGGATAGACTACTACGATCAGGTTCATGCCGCAGCGATCAACAAATGGCGTGACCTTGTTAACAGGGGAGCATCCCAGAAGGCCATAGCCAATGCATGGAATGAGTGTGTCGCCGCGGCAAACAACCGCATATGGGCTCAGTCTCAGGCTACCGATCTTATGAACAGAGCCATAGCATCCGGTAATCCCACTAAGTATATCGACAACCTGATCCCGAAGGATCCGTCTCTTATGACCGAGCCGACCAGTTGGGCAATGTTTACCAACAAGTCCAAATATGACAATGCATGGAAGGAAAGATCCTACTCACATTCGGAACTTGTCAATCAGGCCGCTTATAATGGTATAATAGGACAGGTAGGTGCATACTCGATCGAGCAGGGCAATATCAATGCAGTTAATGAATACAAAAAGAGTAGCCTTCCTTAAATGCTGTGTATGACACGTCTCTGCTTTCAGCAGAGCCTGGTCCAGTACGAATGCCGAATTTCTGATGAAATTCGCTATTCTATACCTAAGGAGACATGATGAATTACCGAACTGAAGATAAACTATCAATACTTGGCTTTGGATGTATGCGTTTCCCGAAGAAGGGTAACTCGTTTGACGAAGAAGAGATCAAACGAGAGCTTCTTTATGCAATAGACTCCGGGGTCAATTACTTTGACATGGCCTACATCTATCCGGGAGTGGAGGAAGTATTCGGCCGTGTCATGGAGCAGTGCGGCTTCCGCGATAAGATCAATATTGCTACCAAGCTTCCTCATTATATGATGAAGGATACAGCCGATATGCAGAAGCACTTTGACGAGCAGTTAAGGCGCTTAAGAACAGACCACGTTGATTACTATCTCATGCATATGCTTCCGGATCTTAAGACCTGGAACACGCTTATAGAACACGGAGCTCTTGACTGGCTTAATAAGCTTAAGAAAGAAGGAAAAATAAGGAAGCTGGGATTTTCCTTCCATGGAAATACCACTCTCTTCCTCGAGCTCCTCAACGCATACAGCTGGGATTTCTGTCAGGTTCAGTATAATTATGTGGATGAGCATTCACAGGCCGGGCGCCGCGGTGTCGAAGCCGCATATGAAAAGGGTATTCCGGTTATAATAATGGAACCTCTTAAGGGTGGACGTCTGGTAAACAACCTGCCCAGGGAAGCTTTAGCAGCCTTCAAGGCATCCTCACGCGGGTATTCACCTGCCGAATGGGGACTGCGGTGGCTATGGGATCAGCCCGGTATATCCGTTATACTCTCAGGCATGAATTCCATGGAAATGGTTGTTGAAAATATCCGGATCGCATCAGAGGTTACCGAGGGTTCTTTCACGGATGAGGATTTCAAGACCATCGCGAAAGTCAGAAAGGCTATAAACCAAAAGATAAAGGTTCCCTGCACAGGCTGTGCCTACTGCATGCCCTGTCCCTTCGGAATTGATATTCCGGGATCCTTCCACTGCCTTAATACCTCATATACGGATAACTATTTCGTAGGAATTAAGGAATATGCGATGTGTACATCACTGAAGACACAGCAGAGCATGGCTTCCCTGTGCAAGGAATGCGGCAGATGCGAACAGCACTGTCCTCAGGGAATACCCATCAGGAATGAATTAAAGCGCGTCAAAAGACGCTTTGAGAATCCGCTGTTTAAGTTTGTCACTTTTGTTTATAACAGATTGCATTAAATAAATTCCGTTTCGGAAGAGGGAATAATACAGGGAGTGTAAATACATTATGAAAACAAGACAATTGCGGCTGTTAACCGCCATACTGATAGGTGCTTCCGTAATAATGTCTGGCTGTAACAGAAATGCCGGTGCAGCTGCAGAGGCTGCGAATGAAACTGAGGGAGCAGCCGATAATGCACCTACAATGACTTCAAATGATACCACTAATACAATATCCGTAAGCGGAAATGCAGTCGGAGGTCGCCAGCTCAATATTATAAGGAGCGAATATGAACCCGACGCCTTTCCCACGCCCGAGCCTACCGTCATTCCCACTCCCACTCCATTTCCGGACAGTGAAGATCCCTATGAAGCAGCGCCTCAGTTCTTTGACGTGGAAGATTCCGTTGAACCTGTTATGGGATACTGTGATGTGGATATGTGCGATGAGCTTATAGCAGCTCTTAATGAGAACAGAACGAGCTTCGCAACAGGTAATCTTACCAAGAACTCAAGTCTCTGCGTCGCTGCCGAAGTACGCGCCAAGGAATATGCCGTATATCCCGTATATAAAGTAAGGCCTGACGGCCGTCCCTTCACAACAGTCAGCCCTCAGGGTTATGTAGAGAACGAATACTACTGTATTCCTGTCAGGAATTCGGTTATTCCGGTATGGGAAGCAAGACCCGGATACTGGAACAGCGAGAACTTCTCCCACCCGACAGACACCTACAGTCCCAAGGTCATAGTAGAGGGACTTATGGAAATAAGAGAAGCCCGCAATATCATGATGCATCCCGAATACACACAGGTCGGCGCCGTATGGTTCGTAAACGGGAACTTCGTAATCGCAGGCTTCACATTCTCATATTGATATATTTTTCTGTTCTGAATGATTACAGTTATTTAATCTCCCAAACTGCGTATTTATCACAGGATCAGGTACTTGTAATGCTGGTAAATAGTAGCTATCAGATTGCACAGATCCGTACTGATCCCGTTGAACTCGGCAGCCTCTATACGGCTTACGCTAAACACGCTCATCTCATCGGTTTCGATGGTCTCCACCCTGTTGGTAACAGTATCGAATACCCTCTTCTTCTTTCTTAACCTTATCGTAAAGGCCGAACCGTCATGAGTGAACACCAGTCCCTCATTAGTTCCGGCGCGGAAATCCTCCAGAGTATCATACAGAGTGAATTTCTCCTTATAAGGTGCTCCTTCATACGGGCAGAAGGTATCGCAGTTACCGCATTCATTACACAGTCTGTCAAGATGAATAACCTGTGGAACAGGATTGCGCGGAACCTTGATCTCCACATTAGCCCTGTTTGGACATACATCCACACAGTTCTCACACAGCTTGGCGCAGTCAAGGCAGCGGCTTCCGTCGTTCCTGTAATGAGGCTCCCTTAAGATTCCCTTCCTTGAATACAGACCGCTCAGCCTGTTATCACTGCTTCTTCTTCCGGCACTCCTTCTCTCCTCAAGACGTTTCAGGTTGTGATAGCCCGCCGAGCCATATCCCACACCGGGATACTCACCACCGGGCTCCTCTGCCACCATATCCTTGAATTCCCTGAGTATGGCTTCGCTTACCTTCTTCGCATCCGCTATCGCATCAACAACAGAATGTATACCCTCTCTTGCATCACCGACAACAAATACGTTAGGAATACACGTTTCATAAGTATCCGGATTGAGTACGGGATATCCCTTTTCATTTACTTCTATTCCGTTGTGTTCATAGAAATCGGAAACAACCTCTACCCCGGCAGCAGCCAGTAAATGGTCGACAGGAACTGACATTATCTCGTTTGTATTAACGGGAAGCCTGCGTCCATCCTCACCTCTGTCTCCAAGTTCGTTTACATAACATTTGAGGTGTCCCGATACATATTCAAAAGGACTGAGCAGCTCGAGGAGTTCTATCCCTTCACTTAATGCAGTCTGCAGCTCTTCATCATTAGCTATCATGTACTGTCTGGTACGTCTGTAAATGATGTATACATTCTCAACGCCCTTGATCCTCTTGGCTGCTCTTGCAGCGTCCACAGCCGCATTGTTTCCACCGATAACAGCCACATTACCCGTCATCGGAAGCTTGCCCCTGTTCTTCTTGTAATCTGTAAGAAAATCAATAGCCGAAACCGGTATAATACCGGGAAGATCCCTAAGCTTAACCTCCGGTGAACCGATCGCAATTATGGTCTTATCGAAGCCTTCAAGCTCTTCAAGACGCTCTATGTTACGCTCACGTATGATTTCAACATTAAGCTTTTTAAGCAGTGCGGCATCCTTATCCACCCTGTCTCCCGGAATACGGAAATCGGGAATTGTATGCCTCACAACTCCGCCCAGCTTATCCTTCTTGCAGAACATGGTAACCTTATGTCCTTCTCTTGCAAGGAAGAAGGCTGCGGACATTCCGGCAGGTCCTCCTCCGATAACGGCTATATTAAGCCGTCTGCCTACGGGAAGTCCCGGATGAAGCTCTTCGAGGACTCCGTCAAAACCGTTCTGTGCCGCAATAAGCTTAGCCTCTCTTATCTTGACTGATTTTTCATAGAAAATTCTGGTGCAGTTGTTCATGCACTCATGGGTACATATCGAACCCGTGGTAAAGGGAAGCGGATTGTTCTTGATTATGACCTTAAGAGCACGTGTATATTTTTCCTCATCTATAAGGCTTAAATACCCTGTTATATCCTGACCTATCGGACAGCCCTCAACGCAGGGTGCTATAAAGCAGTCATTAAGCGGTATCCTGCCCTTGCGTCTTATCTGGATATCCGATTTAAGCGGTTTCGTATAATGGTTGTTAAGCCTTACCCTCTCAGACATACGTCTTAGAAGTCCGGTTCTTGTTCCGTAGAAATCACTGTAGGACCATTCGTTAAAGGTGTATGAGAACTGCTTGAACCTGTTAAATCCGCCGGGCTTTAATATGGTTGTATTCATCGTTATCGGCCATACGCCCGCCTCAAAAATATCTTCCACGTTATTGGCGTCCGCGCCGCCCGAAAAGCCTATCCTTAAACGTCCGTCGAAGTCCTCGCTGATACGTGCTGCCAGAGCCACAGATAACGGGAACAGCGCCTTTCCTGAAAGCTTTAATTCCTTGCTCCTGTCACCCCTGCTGATAACGGGGAACGATCCGGTAAGCTTCACTCCGAAGAGCCGCCCTTCCTTGCCTGCCATTCCCATAAGCTTATTTATGAGTGGGATCATATCGTAATATTTGGCACTCTTCTCTACCGCCTCACGATTTATCTCGATATCGTAATATCCCATTGAGTCCAGTGTATTACGGCAGTATTCGTATCCAAGAAGCGTAGCGTTTATCCTGATGCCTATATTAAGCTTAAGATCGACCATAAGGTATCTTGCTATATTTTCAAGCTCCTTAAGCGGAATATCCAGCGGTGTGCATACCGAAACCGAAGATGATATCATAGGAGAGATATCATCTATATCCTCAAGAGTAAAGTTCTCAAACATATCGATATTCTCTCTTAAGAAATCGAGACATTCACCGAATATCTTCGATTGGGTGGCATCCCTCATATGCTCAAAGAATAACTTCATCTCGGGAGAAGTGAAGTCTTCATATGTGTATCCTGCAGAAATATTGAAGATAAATCCATCCATTCCGCCCATCTCGTATTCAACAGACAGAACCTTGATGGCTACCCATGCCTTGCAGTACTCGGCATAGGACTGATCAAAGGTCAGATTGGCTGCACCTTCTACGTTATACCCTTCTGAGCCTGCCGTTATTTCAGGATCCTGATTAAGCTTTCTCGGACATACAGTACGAAGCTCGAAGAAACGGCATCCTGCGGCATATGCGGCGATTATACTCTGCGCATACTGGGTATGCGGTCCGGCTGCCGGACCGAAGGGTGTCTCCATCTTCTCTCCGATTATTTCAAGCGTCTTAAACGGATTGGCCTGATAGAAATCACGCACCCCGAATATGGAACCCGATTTCTTCTGTTCATTCAGTATCCACTTCATCAGATGTGGAAACGACAATGGTCTGAGATTATCGATCATGTGCTGTATCCCCCTGTAACTTCTCCTGTATGTTGTTTAACCTTCCTTCTTCCGCCAAAGTATTACCCAATAATTCTTTACATCTTACAGCTCCGCAATAAAGCCGGCTTTTACCATGTAAGCACGCTGGCTCCCCATGTAAGTCCTGCTCCGAAGCCTGCGAATACCAGCTTATCTCCTCTTGTGAGCTGTCCTGCCCTGTTTATCTTATCAAGTACCATTGGAATCGAAGCCGCCGAAACATTTCCTGTCTCCTGAATACATGCCGGGAACTTCTCCATCGGCTGCCCCAGCCTCTTGGCTATTGCCTCTATCATCCTTAAGTTAGCCTGGTGTATAACGAAATACTTAATCTCATCCGCTGATATCCCGGCCTTGTCAAGCACCTCATTTATGCTCCTGGGTACCGTACGCACTGCGAACTTATATACCTCCTGGCCTGCCATCTTCACATAAGGATAATCCCATTCATTATGAACATAGGGATTCTGAAGAGGTCTTGCCTCACATCCAAGCGCCGGACCTGCCTTACCGTCAGTTCCAAGCACCGAGCATATGATGCCTTCCTCATCTGCCTTTATTACCGTTGCACCGGCTCCGTCTCCGAAGAGGATACATGAAGCCCTGTCTTCCCAGTTCATTATACGGCTGAGCGTCTCAGCTCCGAATACAAGAATGTTCTTATACATGCCTGATTTAACATATGCACTGGCAACGCTTATCGCATACAGATAACCGGAACATCCCACTACCATGTCGAAGGCTGCTGCCTGCATGGCATCAAGCCCAGCCTGTACCTCTCCCGAAAGGAAGGGAAGCAGGTGATCGGGTGTTACAGTCGCAGCTATGATAAGGTCCAGCTCATGAGCATCCATTCCCGCGTTGTCAAGCGCCTTCTTACATGCTTCTATAGCAAGTGACGTCGTTCCCTCGTTTACTGCGAGGTGTCTTGCTTTCACGCCTGTTCTTTCTGTGATCCACTCATCCGAGGTGTCCATGATCTTCGCCAGATCGTCATTTGTTACCCTTAACTCGGGAATAGACATTCCCGTACCCATTATACGTGCTAACATTTCATTCTCCTGCTAATTATGTTTCTTCTTCTATTTACCTGATACTCCCTGTTAGTATTTTCAGCCCTGCCGGATACCGAAATCCGACAGACTGAAGCAGGGATATTAATATAGTGAACTGATTTAATCCGTTTACTATAACTATTCAGAACAGATTCAAAATATATATTAATTTGTGCCGTTCTATATGGTTACGTTACATATAAACCACTTAGAATCTGCGGAATCTCTCGTATCTCTCCTCAGCCCATCTTGCGCCGCTCTTGTTAGCGCCTGCCTTGAGATATTCCTTAAGGTTCTTCTTCATATACATCGCTATCGACCTAAGTGTCCACTCATTGGCTCCGCCGTACTCGGGAATTATCTTCTCGATTATCCCAAGCTCCTTAAGGTCAGCCGCGGTAAGCTTCATCACGCCTGCTGCCTCTTCCACCCGGTCTGATGACTTCCAAAGGATTGATGAGAAGCCTTCCGGTGAAAGTATCGAATAAGTGGCATTCTCCATCATCCATACTTCATTTCCAACAGCAAGCCCCAGCGCTCCGCCGCTTCCGCCTTCGCCTATCATAAGGCAGATGACCGGTGTGGTAAGTGCCGACATTTCATACAGATTACGTGCGATAGCCTCACCCTGCCCGTTCTCCTCGGCTTCCTTTCCGGGATATGCTCCTGCGGTATTTACGAAGGTGATGACGGGCATTCCGAACTTCTCCGCAAGCTTCATAAGCCTGAGTGCCTTTCTGTAGCCTTCGGGTGAGCACATACCGTAATTCCTGTATGCGCATTCCTCGAAGCTCTTTCCCTTCTGTATTCCTATTACCGTCACAGGCTGTCCGTCAAGATATGCTATTCCGCCTACAACCGCATGATCGTCCCTGAACAGTCTGTCTCCGTGAAGCTCGAAGAAGTCGTCGAAAATTATATCCATGTAATCCATGGCCGACGGTCTGTCTACGTTTCTTGCTGCCTTAACCTTCTCCCATGCGGTTAGAGGCAGTGATTTTACCTCCTGCTCCCGCGCCACTTCTTCAGGTTCTGCCGTATCTGCATCGCTTTCGGTAAAATCAGCATATCCGCGTACTCCGGTATACAGCTTTAATATCCTGTACAGTGTTTTCCTTAAATGCTTTCTCTCGACTATGGCATCCACAAAGCCGTGCTCTAACTGGAACTCGGCGCTCTGGAAGCCTGCCGGGAGCTTCTCGCCTATTGTCTTTTCTATCACTCTCGGTCCTGCGAATCCTATGAGTGCTCCGGGTTCGGCGAGTATCACGTCTCCGAGCATTGCGAAGCTGGCCGTCACACCGCCTGTCGTAGGGTCTGTCAGCACCGGGATATACAGAAGCCCCGCATCACTGTGTCGCTTAAGTGCAGCCGAGGTCTTCTCCATCTGCATCAAAGACATTATTCCTTCCTGCATTCTGGCTCCGCCCGAACAGCAGAACAGTACTACGGGAAGCCTTTCCTTTGTGGCTCTCTCAACGGCTGCCGTTACCTTCTCTCCGTATACGTGACCCATGGATCCCATGAGGAATCTGGAATCGCATATGCCGAGCACTACGGGCAGTCCGTTTATTGTCGCCCGTCCTATGGTCATGCCTTCCTTCTGGCCTGTCTTTTCCTGAACTTCCTTTAATTTTTCTTCATAGCCCGGAAAATCAAGAGGGTTCGAATCTTCGATGTCCGTGAACCATTCCTCGAAGGAATCGGGATCGGCTACCATCTTGATCCTGTTGTGGGTTCTGACCCTGAAGTAGTATCCGCATTTGCCGCAGATGTACTTGTTCTCTATGGTTTCCTGCTTGTTAAGCACTGCACCGCAGAGCTTACAGGTTACTGTTTCTTCTTTGTCAGATACCTGTTTCTTTAATGTAAAGTAGTTCTTGGCTTTTTTTATTCCCTGCCACATGATGTTCTCCTTAATGCTATCTTCCGCTCCGTCGCGACTTACCACTCTAATCCGCGCCGGCTTGAACCTTCCCCTGCAAACGGCACCACTACGTTGAACTAACAGCTAACTCCGACTAACCACACGAGATATTCATCTAACGATTCATTCATATCTCGTGTGTTAAGTCTGCGTAAGCTGTGGATTTCAACTTCGTTCCTTGCCTTACTGTTTGCTGTGAAAGCTTCAAGCCTCCGCTCACATACTGATCACAATTAGTCCTGCTTAGTTCACGCAATATTTACTTCCCAATTGCGAACATGATCTCTGCGGAACATGCGAGCTCACCGCCTACGGTTGCGCGTCCCTGTCCGATTCCGATAGGTCCCTTTAATTTGGTTATCTCTACCTCGAGGGTAAGTACGTCGCCGGGTACGACCTTGCGTTTGAAGCGTGCCTTGTCTATTCCTGCAAAGTATGCTGTCTTTCCTTTCATCTCGGGCATTGAGAGTACTGCCACTGCTCCTGCCTGTGCCATGGCTTCTACTATGAGTACGCCGGGCATTACAGGTTCTCCCGGAAAGTGTCCGCCGAAGAAGGGCTCGTTATAGCTTATGCATTTTCTTGCCCTTACCGACTTGCCTTCTTCCATCTCTTCTATCGCATCGATCAGCATGAATGGCTGACGATGGGGTATTATATCCATTATTTCCTTTGCGGTCAGTAAATCTTTTTTCTCCATTTGTTATTTCCTGTTTGATATTTGATATTTGATTTTTCCTATTTGTATTTCCTGTTTGTTATCACCTGTTCGTACAGTCTTTCTGATACTGTTACAGTTACCACTGCACTACGTATTCTGATTCTGTGTCAATATTTTCGTATGCCCGCCAATGTTATTCCGGAACCCCGGATATCTGTCTTTATTCACTATAACGGCTTACAAGTAATGAAGCGTTATGTCCTCCGAAGCCGAGCGAATTCGACAGCGCGTGCTTAAGGTCGACATTTTCGTATGCTTCTTTACAGTAATCAAGATCCATTTCTTCATCCTGCTCACTGTAGCCTGCAGTCTTATGAATATAGCCCTCCTGTATCTCTTTTACACAGGTAATGAACTCTACAGCTCCGGCTGCTCCCAAGAGGTGTCCGATCATTGATTTCGTCGAATTGATCTTCATATCCTTTGCATGGTCTCCGAACGCAAGCTTTATTGCCCTTGTTTCGAAGAGGTCATTATGGTGGGTGCCTGTTCCGTGTGCATTGATATAGGTCAGCTCTGAAGGATCTACTCCACCGTCGTTAAGGGCATTGAGCATTGCCTTCGCTGCACCTGAACCGTCTTCTGCGGGTGAGGTTATGTGGAATGCATCCGATGAACAGCCATAGCCTGTTAACTCTGCATATATTCTGGCTCCGCGTGCTTTTGCGTGCTCTAATTCTTCAAGGACCACTATACCGGCTCCCTCGCCCATTACGAAGCCGCTCCTTCTTTTATCAAACGGAAGTGAGCATTTCCCGGGATCATCTTCATTTGATAATGCCGTCAGTGCGATAAAGCCTGCCACTCCCGTGGGTGCAACGGATGCCTCGCAGCCTCCTGCGATCATAATGTCGGCGTCTCCGTACTGTATCGTCCTGTAAGCCTCTCCTATACTGTTTGTTCCTGTTGCACAGGCTGTAACCACATCTATGCTCTTTCCCTTAAGACCGAAGGCGATCGATACATTTCCCACAGCCATGTTTCCTATGATCAGGGGAATAAACAGAGGATTAACCTTGCCCGGCCCCTTTTCTTTTAATCTGTCGTATTCTCTTTCGATACCCTGAAGGCTTCCGATTCCCGAGCCGACAGCGCATCCGACGCGATACGGATCTTCCTTCTCCATATCAATGCCTGCGTCTTCCATCGCTTCTTTTGTTGCAGCCACTGCATACTGAGAAAACAGCTCCATCCTCTTTGCGGACTTGAAATCCATGTAATTCTTGCCGTCAAAATCTTTAACCTCAGCTGCCACATGGCATTTATATTCTGATGTGTCAAACCTGGTGATCGGTCCGAACCCAAGCTTTCCTTCCTTTACCGATGACCAGAATTCATCTACCGAAAGACCTATAGGGGTTATTGCTCCCATTCCGGTTACCACTACTCTTTTCTTGCTCATCATGTCCTCCTGCTTATCTGCCATAAGGTTAGCCATTCCCTGATCATGCATTCTTCCTTACAGCTATAATGTTTATACAAATGTAACTATAGTACTATAGTAAACGAAATAAATCCGTTTAATATAATAAATCGATGCGCAAAGATATAATAAACGACTAAGTAAAGATATCTTTGTCGTTTGCTATATTCAGATACACATCCCGCCATCGACATTCAGAATCTGTCCTGTAATGTAATCAGACATATCCGATGCTAAGAACAGCACCGCCTTTGCTATATCCTCAGTCTTTCCGGTACGTCCGAACGGGATCATTGCTATCGTTGCTTCCTTAGCCTTATCCGTCATTGCTTCCGTCATTTCGGTCTCAATAAAGCCGGGAGCTATTGCATTGCAGTTAATTCCCCTGCTTCCAAGCTCTTTTGCTACGCTCTTTGTAAGACCAATAACTCCGGCCTTGGCTGATGAATAATTAGCCTGTCCGGCATTTCCTGCCACTCCGGATACCGAAGACATATTTATGATCTTGCCGCTGCGCTGTTTAAGGAAATATCTTGAGCTGTGTCTTATGGTATTGAAGCACCCTTTCAGATTCGTACTTATAACCGCATCGAAGGCTTCCTCGCTCATCTTCATAAGGAGATCGTCTCTGGTTATTCCCGCATTATTTACAAGAATATCAAGCCTTCCCTTATCCGCTATTATCTTATCGATCATTTCCTTACATGCGTTAAAATCAGCCACATCGCATTTAACAGACTCTGCGTCTCCGCCTGCTTCCTTTATTGCAGCAACCACTTCATCTGCTCTTGCCTGAGAACCGTTATAATTCACATATACAAAGGCACCGTTCTCAGCCAGCTTCTTTGCTGCTGCTGCTCCTATGCCTCTTGATGCTCCCGTCACGAGAGCGATCTTACCTGTTAACATATGCCTCTAATTCCTCCGGTGTTTCTATATGATATGTCGTTATTCCTTCAACCGACTCAGCATTTCCGGTACTATCCGCTACAGCCTTGGTTATCTTCTTCATGAAACCTGCAAGTGTCTTTCCCGGACCTATCTCTACGAAGGTATCCACACCTTCCTTTATCATAAGCTCTATGGTCTGCTGCCAGCGTACTGATGAAGATATCTGTTTTACGAGAAGATCTCTCACATTGACCGAATCAGTCACCAGCTCGGCCGTTGTATTTGCCACGTACGGAACCTTGACTCCATTGATTACGGTTTCATCTATCACCTTACCCAGGCGCTCTCCTGCGGGCTCAAGCAGCTTTGAATGGAACGGACCGCTTACGTTAAGAGGAACTACCCTCTTGGCACCTGCTTCCTTAAGTGCTTCCGATGCTTTACTAACCGCACCCTCTTCTCCCGTGATCACTATCTGTCCCGGGCAGTTGTAGTTGGCTATTGCAGCGTATCCTTCAGTCTCTTCGCAGATCTTTTCTATCGTCTGAGCATCCAAGCCAAGCACTGCAGCCATCGCTCCTCCTGTAGGAACTGCTTCCTGCATGAAGATTCCTCTCTGACGTACAACCTTAAATGCATCTTCATAACTTAACACGCCTGCTGCTATAAGCGCTCCGTATTCACCGAGCGAAAGGCCTGCAGTATAGTCGCACTTAAGTCCTTTTTCTTCCATAACCGCATATATTGCCGCTTCAACGGTAAGCATGGCTATCTGAGTATATTCAGTTATATTTATCTTGTCATTACTTCCCCCGGCCTCAGTCAGGAATTTCTCTCTGTCTTCTGCAAAGCACAGTGCGGGAATATCGAGTCCCGTAACCCTGCTTGCGATATCGAATATTTCACGGGCTTTTTCGTATTCGTCGTACAGGGCTTTGCCCATACCGATATACTGTGCTCCCTGTCCCGGGAACATAAACATTGTTTTTCCCATCTTATCTCTCCTCTCATTTTCATATACTGATTCAGGGGTCAAACCCAAAAGCAAGCATTCTGTATAATTACCAGTAAGATCCTCTACGATTTCTTGTACAGAAGGTTTGAGTGCTGTAACATTCCTAAGCGACATTTGAGGAGCTCATCAGGCTTCACTTGGTTTGCCTCAGTATACAGGAACGTTTCGACCGGATGGAGAAACGAGGTCGAAATGAGGCATGGATGCCGAATTAAGGCCGGTTCCGTTCGTTTTTATGTATTTAAATGGCAAACCTTAGTGAAACGATGAGTGACGTACATGAGCGAAGGGATGTTGCGGCAATCAAACCCGTCATATCTTGAGTAATCTCTGAGCGTCATTCATAATTTCCTGAATTATTTCACAACATGACATATCGTTCCGGGAAATCAGCCCCGCTATCTGTCCTGCCATCATGGAGCCGCGCTTGGTATCACCATCTACAACGGCAGCCTTAAGAGATCCCAGGGTAAGATGTTCAACCTCTTCAAACGGAACACCCTTCTTCTCCATCTCAAGGTATTCCTTCGTCATCTGATTACGAAGCACCCTTACAGGATGTCCGTATGACAGCCCTGTTACCTCTGAATCTATATCTTTAGCCTTTACTATCCTGTCCTTGTAATTCTGATGCGCGATTGATTCCTTAGCCACCACGAATCTCGTTCCCATCTGGACTGCTTCGGCTCCGAGCATGAAGGCTGCTGCCATTCCACGTCCGTCCGCAATACCTCCTGCTGCAATTACCGGAATGCCGACAGCATCAGCCACCTGAGGAACGAGGGTCATTGTAGTAGCAGAACCGATATGTCCGCCTGATTCTGTTCCCTCAGCTATTACCGCACTTGCTCCGCTGCGTTCCATAAGCTTTGCCAAAGCAACTGAAGCCACTACAGGTATTATGACTGTACCGGCTTTCTTCCACATCTCTATATACTTGCCGGGATTTCCTGCTCCCGTAGTTACAACCTTAACCTTTTCCTCTGCTATCACCTTCGCTATCTCATCTGCCTCGGGATTCATAAGCATCAGGTTAACACCAAAGGGCTTGTCAGTCTCTTTCTTACATGCCTGTATCTGATCCCTTACCCATGATGCGGGAGCGCCGCCTGCTCCGATTATACCCAGTCCACCGGCGTTAGATACAGCGCTTGCAAGCTCATGGGTTGCCACCCATGCCATACCTCCCTGGATAATGGGATATTCAATTCCAAGAAGCTCTGTAATTCTGGTTTTCATATATTAGTTTCCCTCTTTAAATATACTCATACTTATATACGACATTATGCTCCCACCTTTTATGGTGAGAGCACTATTTTATATATCATTTATAATATTTACTCCACAAACACACTAAGTTCGAAAACACCTCACTAAGTGTGTTTGCAGGGTTCGCACTAAGCTCGTTAAAAACCTCGCTAAGTATCTCTGCTGCTACACTAGACTCGACAAAACCTCGTCAAGTGTATCCGCAAGGCACGTACTAGCTTCGAAAAAACCTCAGCAAGTACTCCGCACTTACTCCTCAGCGCCATGCTCCTTGAGGTAATTGATCACATCTCCAACAGTCTGGATATTCTCAAGGTCATCGGTAGGTATCTCTACGCCGAACTCCTCCTCAAGGCCCATGATAAGTTCAAAAAGATCCAGTGAATCAGCACCAAGGTCATCCTTGAATGAAGTATCCTCAGTAATTGCTGCATCTGTATTCAGCTGCTCTTTGATCATTTCCGCTAATTTCTCTAACATGATTAATCTCCTTACTATCATCTAATACTTAATTGGTATTTCTTTCACCGGTATTTAACCCGACTTTCAAATCATATCTTGATATATACATTTTGTCAATATGCATCTTATACTATTCAGAACAGCACATATATTTTAAAATATGAACCGACAAGCTTGCTTGTACGGGGTATATTTTATAAATATATGTATTGGATGAATCCAATACAGCGAAAAATACGAAGTATTTTGAGAATTCGTCATAAGGGGTACCGCTTGCGGTGGATTCCTTATGACATTACCTGTTCTGAACAGCTCACTTTATTCTCTTCCCTACCACAACCAGACGACCGTCTGCCACATGATAAGTACAGGTATTAAGCGTAATAAGCTCGTCTCCGTATTCAGCTGTAACTCCGGTATCAAACATCTGAAGCTTCTTTATATTCTTTATGAAATCATCAAACTCTTCTTTACTGTTCGCTTCATAAAATGTATAGTACCTGAACACATTTTTCTGATCAGGCATATATATCTGAGAAAGGAACACAGCTATTATCTCATATTCGCGCTCCTCATACAGAGTGGAGAATTTGATTATGTTATGCTGCTGTGTATAAGACTGTTTCCTGAACAGATCAAGATTACCAAACATTGATCCGTTTCTCATATTATGTCCGCCGATTATCATGTTTGTACTGGGTTTTGATCCGTCCTCATAATTGTTTGCCTTTGTACCGGTACCGAATTCCGCATCAGCATCCATAACTATACAGCCTGTATCATCTTCTTTCTTATTAAAATCACGATATACATAGTATCCGTTATCTTCCTTGTTCTGCAACACAGGATAGTCTATAACCGTATCATCAATCTTGAGCCAGCCTATGCAGTCATGGTTCTTGTTATAATACTCTGTAAGCTTCGGAATCATACGCTCTGTATCGGCTCCGGCGAGGTCTATTTCCCCTCCTTCAACGCTTACATCATTTACCAGATTACTAACCTTGATACCCGAAGGCTTTTCCTGAATATCTTCTTCCACGGATTCCGCTACTTCCTGAGGTGCAGGTTCAGCAGGACCGTGTATCAGAGCAGCTATACCGGCAAGAATATATAATGTGACAATAAAAGCCGGTACAAAAACGAGTGGAGCAAGTTCAACCTGCTCCACCCGAAATGGTAAATTCAGTTTTACTACACCTAAAAAATATCGGTTGGTAGTATTACTCATAGCAAATCTCTTATTATATTAACAAACAAATCGTTATGGACTAGATATTTTTCTTTCTGTCATATAAATGCAAGCCAAGGCATACAGCTCCGATCACAAAAACTATAGCAAGATATATACCTGCATTGCTCTGACCCCACTTGTTAACGCCTGCTCTTCCGCTTGCGCTCTCATCAGCCGACTTTGAATCAAGAACTGCTGTATATGTCTTATCCTCGGTAACCTTAACCTTTCTGGTCTGACCTTCCTTCTTGGTTGCATCATCCATCCAATATGAATTAGCTGTCCAACTCATTGCAGGATCGATAGGTGTTGCCTTAATCTCGATCTCCTGACCACTC
>JAEEGL016910046.1_pt1 | contig 16635 bp, 19 predicted proteins | sample 9134231 | NCBI WGS metagenome assembly JAEEGL01 (sample SAMN16246548, study PRJNA631951) | gut metagenome | biome: gut microbiome; feature: rumen; material: fiber-attached | host: Bos | place: Iran: Karaj | collected 2018-10 | reverse complement strand
TACAATCAAAATGGCGCCTGATGTAGGACTCGAACCTACGACCTATCGGTTAACAGCCGAGTGCTCTACCGACTGAGCTAATCAGGCATAATTTCGGATTGCTAATTCATTATATAATAAAAAAAATAAAATATCAACCCTTTTTTTAATATTTTTCTTATTTTTCCTATATTTATTATATTCTTGATAATTATAAATATACCAAAAAACAAGGGTTACCTATGAACCCTTGTTCCTACTTTCTTATCATTAATAATATCTGGAAGGATATTTTCATCACTAATATCACCAACAATAATATCAATATCGTTATCCCTACACATTTCCATAGCCTTCAAATCCATAATGCCAAGTTCTTTTTCTAACACTTCATCAAATGTAACTTCATCATATTTAACGGCATCCGGATATTCATCAGGATCCTTATCATATACCCCATCAACATTTGTAAGTTTAATAATCATATCTGCATCGATATCTTTAGCACGGCCAGCCGCTGCCGTATCAGTAGAGCAGCCTGGTTTTCCAGTGCCACCTCCGAAAACTACTATTTTGCCATTGCTTAAAGCTTCCTTGGCTTTTTCACTATCTAGTTTATCGACATATGGACTAGCCACATCTAAGCCACTTTGAATATAAGCATTTCCACCTAAACGTGTAAATCCATCATATAAAGCAAGGGCGTTCATTACTGTTCCTAGCATACCCATATAGTCAGCCACTTCCCTTGCAATTACTTTAGAGGTTCTACCACCACGCATGAAGTTGCCACCACCACAAACGATACCAACACCAACTCCCATATCACTGATTTCTTTTATTCTGCCACAAATGTATTCAATGTAATTGTCATCGATACCTCTTTTTTCACTATTAACCCCTGCTAACGATTCTCCTGATAATTTGATTAAAACTGTTTTCATATATCCTCCTCACAAAAAGATATAGCTTTAACTATATCTTTAAATATTTTCTTACAGCTCTATAACTACCAAACATTCCGACAAGTAATCCGATTATTAATAATAATCCAGAACCATATAGAATGAATGGATAAGGTTCTACCAATTTACCTAATGATGATGAGAATAATTCACCACCTAAGAAAAGATATAATGCTTTATAACCATAACACATTAATACGATTGGAATAATTGATCCAAGTAAACCAATAAATGAACCCTCAATAATGAATGGTACTTTTATGGCCACATTAGATGCCCCAACTAAACGCATAATTTCAATCTCTGTTTTTCTAGAAAAAATAGCTAGTTTAATTGTATTAGCAATCAAGAAGGCTGTTACTAATACTAAGGCAATAACACCACCAATACATACTTTTTCAATTACTCCAAAAATAGTAATTACTGATTCAATATATTCTTTTCCATAATTAACTGAAGAAATATAATCAAATTTCTTAATTTGTTCAGCTGTTTCACCAATCAATTCAATATCCTCTACCTTAACTTCATAACTATCTAAAAGCGGAATCGTTTCATCGGTCCAACTATCGACAATTAAAGCAAATCTAGGATCTAACTTCTTAGTTTCTTCAGCATATTCTTTTTTAGATTTATATCTAATATCAGCAATATTATCTAATCTTTCAATCTTATTTTTAACTTCTTCAACTTGCTCAGCAGTTGTTTCACTATTTAAAAATACCACAATTGAAATATTACTACTGACATGTCTTGTCATCTCTTCAACATTATAAGATAAAACAATTGATATTGCTACGACAATTAAGGTAATAGTAATACATGAAATAGATGCTAAAGACAATGAAAAATTTCTAACAACACTTTTACCAGCATCACGAAAATATCTATTTATACTTCTAAAGAACCTCATAATACTTACCTCTTTCATAATCTTTTACTATTTTGCCTTCATGTATTACAACGACTCTTTTTTTCATAGCATTAACGATATCTCTATTGTGGGTTGTCATAATAATCGTTGTTCCCATCTTATTAATATCATCTAATACTTTCATAATTCCCATACTGGTATCGGGGTCCAAATTACCGGTAGGTTCATCGCATATCAAAAGTTTTGGATTATTGACAATCGCTCTCGCAATTACTACTCTCTGTTGTTCACCACCAGCTAGTTGATCGGGATACATTCTAGCTTTTCCCTTTAAACCAACTAATTCTAACACTTCCATAACTCTATGATATATTTTCTTTTTATCATAATTGAATACTTCCATTGCAAAAGCAACATTTTCATATACTGTTAGTTTAGGTAACAATTTAAAATCTTGGAAAACTACTCCTAGTTTTCTACGAAGAATATATACCTTTCTATCTTTTAATTTAGCAACATTAATACCACCAATCATGATAGAACCCTTATCAGGTTTTTCTTCACGATAAAGCATTTTAATTAATGTTGATTTACCACTACCAGATGCCCCAATAACAAAGACAAATTCACCCTTAGCAATCGATAAATCGACATCATATAAAGCCACCGTTCCTGTCTTATATGTCTTTTGTACATCGGTAATTCTTATTAAATCCATAACTTCACCTACCCATACTCCTAATCATTATATCAAATATTTCTATATCATTGAATACCTTTATTAAAATTTACACATTTTTAATCTTTTTTCTAACCGTCGATTCATATGCATCGACAATTAAGAAGAAAGCTTTATTATCTATTTCTTTAACAATTTCTTTTAGTTTAACATATTCGATGGTGGGTACGACACACATCAACATTTTCTTTTTCTTATTGGTATATCCCCCTCTAGCATTAACTAAAGTAATATCATAATTAAGTTTATCATTGACATATTCCTGTACCTCTAAAGGAAATTCTGTAATAATATAAAATACTTTATTATCAGAAATACCAATCGTCACCCTATCGACAATATAAGCTGATACCAATAAAGAAATAATTGCATATACTGCTTTTTCCATTCCAAAATAGATACCACCTAAAGCAATTAAAACAGTATTGATAATCGTATTAGATAGTCCGATACTTATATGTAAGTATTTACTCATAACATCATACAATGCATAAAATCCTCCCGGACTATACCCACTATTTCTAATTAAACCATTACCATATCCTGTAAGTCCTCCACCAATAACCATTATCAAAAATAGTGAAGTATCCTCAAGATCAATCATATTAGTTAAATACAAAGTAAGTTTAACAAATAATGGATTGATAAACGTGATGGCTAACATTTTAGCTGCATACTCCCATCCAAAGAAGATTAACCCAATAAGTAAACAAATCAAATTAAGCATCAATAGAATTAGTGAAATATCTATATTCATAAAATTATTAAGTAAAATTGATAAACCAGTTGATCCACCAGCTACGACACTATATCTTTGATAAAAGAGATTGAAAGCGAAAGCTGCGATAATTACCCCCAATAAGAAAGTAAATAGATTTTTGATAAAATTCTTTTTTCGTAATTCATTTAAGAATTCATTAATATTAAAACTACTCATTATGATGTCTCCTACTACTAACTTCATAAGAGTCACATACTAGATAGAATATATTTTTATCTATCTCTTTTAGACCTTCTTTAATAATAAAATACATTTTAGTTGGAGCTACCGCTAATATCAATGTTTGCTTATCGTTAGAGTATCCTCCATATGCATCGATAATAGTACTTCCAACGCCCTTTAAAGAAGTTAAGAAATCTCTTACAATATCATCTTTATTCTTGTCTACGACGATATAAAAGGCTTTGCTATTAGAGATACCAAGTAGTATCTTATCCGTAAATATTGAAATCAAGTAAGCTACAACAATCGCATACATTACCGTTTTCCAATTGAAGACAATCTTACCTAAAGTAATAATTGCTACATTGATAAACATCATCGCATGCCCCATTGATATTTTAGAATATTTAACAACTAAATTACCCATTATATCGGTACCACCAGTACCATAACCACTCTTATAGATAAGGCCATAGCCGATACCAGCTGAGACACCACCCATAACAGCAATGACAATCATTTCCAGATTACCTAGATTAATCATATCGGTAACATATGATGTCAAACTGACAAATACGGGATATATTAAAGAACCGACAATTTGTCCTTTGGTATCATTAATCCCCAAAAAGAAATAACTAATAATAAGTAAAATAATATTAGCAATCATAATAAAGGTTGAAGGTGGTACGCCAAATTCTGCTAAAACGATTGAAATACCACTGACACCAAAACAGACAATATTATATCTAAGGAAAAATAGATTAAAGGCAAAAGCTACGATTAAGCAACCGCTAAGTAACATCAAATATCTTGAAAAAATATTCTTCTTATTTACTCTTTCAATTATGTCATTAATTCGTTTTTCCCTAAATTTCTTAAACAGAAGCATAATTACCTCCTTATATTCTTTTCTAACATCTCCCCAATATCCCCATCTAAAATACTATCAACCTGACTGGTTTCATAACCACTATCATTATCCTTAACTAACGTATAAGGGCACATTACATAGCTACGTTTTCCACTACCAAAACCAATCGTCATCATATCCCCTTGAATACTTTTAATTTCTTTATTTTGCTTTTCTAATTCTAAAGTATATAGTTTATTTTTCAATACTTCTAAAGCAATTTCACGATTTCTAATTTGACTGCGTTCATTTTGACATGTCACCACAATTCCTGTTGGTATATGCGTAATTCTTACAGCTGAATCAGTCGTATTTACTCCTTGACCACCTGGCCCACTGCTTCTATAGATATCTACTCTAATATCACTATCATTAATCGTAATATCGATATTATTATCGAATTTAGGTGTTACCAATACTGAAGCAAAAGAAGTATGTCTTCTTTTATTGGCATCAAAGGGACTAATTCTAACTAATCTATGAACACCGATTTCGCCCTTTAAATATCCATAAGCATTCTTACCACTTATTTCAATCATTACTGATTTAATACCTACTTCTTCACCTAATTGTTTATCTATTTCAAGATATTTATATCCATTCTTAGACAAATATCTAGTATACATACGATATAACATATTAGCCCAATCACATGCTTCTGTGCCACCAGCTCCAGCATGGATTTCTAAAAAGCAATTATTTTTATCAAATTCACCAGACAAGTAAGTATCAATTCTAAGTCTATCGACATTTTTACTAATGTCAGCATATTCTTCAGAAATAACCGCTAACATTTCATCATCGATTTCACTATTAAGTAATTCAATATTACCATCTATCTTATTTTTAACATTACTAATATCATCAATTAAATTATTAAGACTATTAAATTCCTTTAAAACATTATCTTTATTGCTACTATTCCAAAAATTAATATCATTAATAATCTTATCAAGTTCATCTCTTCTTTTTATTTTATTATTTAAGTCAAAGAGACCTCCATATATCGTTTATATCACTATTAAGATCATTATATTTTAATAATATTTCACGTTTATCTAACATAGATTCACCTACTTTATTCATTATCATGTGATTCTAATTTGACAAGTACTTCTCTTGGTTTAGAGCCATTTGGAGGACCAATTATGCCTCTTTCCTCAAGTAAATCGATAATTCTAGCAGCTCTATTATAACCAAGTCTAAATTTTCTTTGAATCAATGAAGCACTTATCTTACCAGCTGATACCGCAAAGTCGACAACTTCATTATAGATTGGATCATCATAATCATCGCTAGATGAATAATCGTCTCCGCTAACAGCACTATCGCTGCTACTGCTCTTATCAACTGTAAGTGTTGTATCATAATTAGCTTTCTGCTGACTAATCGTATATTTAACTAGTTTATCAATTTCTTCCTCTGATACAAAAGCGCCCTGTACTCTCATTGGGATAGATTCACCCATTGGTAAGAATAACATATCACCTTTACCAAGTAGTTTTTCAGCTCCGCCCATATCCAAAATCGTTCTTGAATCGATTTGACTAGATACCGCAAAACTAATTCTCGATGGAATATTGGCTTTTACTACACCGGTAATAATATCGGTTGAAGGTCTTTGTGTGGCAACGATTAAGTGAATACCAGCAGCACGTGCCATCTGTGTAATACGCATAATTGAATCTTCAACTTCTTTCGCAGCAACCAACATCAAATCAGCTAACTCATCGATAATTACCACAATATATGGTAATTTTTGATATTCAGGATGTGTCTCACAGAATTTATTATAACCAACAATATTCTTGTTTTTAGTGTGTTCTAATAGTTCGTAACGTCTTTCCATTTCTAAAACGATATTTTTAAGTGCAATTGAAGCCTTCTTTGGATCAGTTACTACTGGACTAAGTAAATGTGGCACCCCTTCATACATCGAAAATTCTACTTTTTTAGGGTCAACCAAAACTAATTTAACTTGGTCTGGTTTAGCTCTCATCAAAATTGATGAAATAATACAGTTGATACATACTGATTTACCACTACCCGTAGAACCAGCAACTAGTAAGTGTGGTGTGGCATTAATTTCACACCATTTGACTTTACCCATAATATCTTTACCAAGCCCAACTGCTAATAGTGTCTTTTCATTTACTTCTGGCATGCTCTGCAATACTTCCTTAAATGATACGGAAGCATTAACTTTATTTGGCAGTTCGATTCCAATCGTATTCTTACCAGGTATTGGTGCTTGAATTCTAACATCTTTAGCAGCCATAGCTAAAGCAATTTCTCTCTGAATACCAAGTAGTTTATTAACTTTAGTTCCAGCTTTTAAATCAAGTTCATACTGTGTAACCGTAGGTCCAATATTAACTTGGACAATCTTACCAGATATTTCAAATACTTTTAAAACGTCTTCTAGCTTTTGAATATTTTCTTTAGCGACTTGTTCATTTTCTTTGCTATTGATATTTTTAACTGTCTTAAGTAGATTGATGGAAGGTAAACGATAATTATTATTTTGTTTTACTTCTTCCCTATCTTCATTTTCATCCTTATCTCCATCAGTTTCTTTCTTGATTGGAATATCATTATCGACTTCTTCCACTTTCTCTTCTTTCTTGTTAGTAAGTTCTTCGATTGAAGAAATAACGATACGATTATCCACTACTTCTTCTTCCTCAGTCTCCTCTTCTTCCTCTTCTTCATCATCTTCTTCAAATTTAGGTAATCTAATTTTCTTAAAGGCATTTAAAATTGATGTATTAAATACCAAAATAATACCTAAAACGATCAAAGTAATAACAACAATGATAATTCCATTGGCAGAAAATGCCCAGTTGAAAACATATGATAAAATAGCTCCAGTCATTCCGCCACCGCAATTCTTAATAAAATCAGGTGATTTGAATGCTTCCATAACATTTCTAAATGTTTCCATAATCATTTCTGGGCTACCATCTTTTTTAACATATTCTAAATGAAGGATTGTCAAAACAGCCATCATGATTAAATATACACCAATTGATGCTCTAGATACCATCTTTGGAGAGTTTCTTTTAACAATTAAATACACTCCTAGAATTAAAAAGATAATTAATAACGGAAAATAAGCAATTCCCACTAAGAAAACCGAAAAACTTCGAATGAAATTTCCCGCTCTTCCATAACCTAATATTCCAATAATCGATAACAAGATTAATAGTACTCCCATTATCTCATTACCATATTCAAATTTATTCTTATCTTTTTTAGTTTTTCTCTTTGCCATCTTGATACCTCCACATATACTAAAATTATACCATTTTAACCACTAAAAGTAAATAGAAACACCAATTCCATTTGATATTTTTTTATCTTTGGGATATTAAAAAAACGTTACCGTTAGTAACGTTTTCATTAATTATCTACTTCTATAATTTTCATTTTCTCTTAATTGTGCTAATTCTTGTTGTAATCTTTGAAGTTCTTGACTCATATCATACATTGATCTTCCACGACAATTCTTTTTACTATCTTTTAATTTTTTAAACATTTCTGGTTTTACTGAAGTAACAATTTCAGATACTCGCTCCGATCTTGGTTCCATAGTAACATGTGATATACCAGCTGGAAAGCCAGCATCACGCAATAAGTCAACCGGTCTAACTCCAGCAGCCAATTGTTGTTTCATTTTTGGTGTATTTAACAATTCGGCAATTTTCTGACAAAGTCTATTCTTTTCTTGATTGGCATAATTAACATAACTGCCATCTGAATAATAGTCTTGTGCCACTTCTCTTACATCGATATTATCATTTAAACCATGTTGTGAATCAACAATTCTTGTTACTAAAAAGTCATAATCATTACAGTTAATTACCGCGATATATTCACCATTATAGAATTCAATTTTCGACCATTGAGCATTTAATCTATTATCATCATTAGCTCCAAATTCCATTTTTTTCATATATTTACCTCACTTATCTTTTAACAAAATATTCTTGATACCATATTAAGAAAGAATAAATCGTCCATATTTTTCTACTATTGTCACGTCTACCATTTTTATGATCTTCAAGTAATTTAATAATCTTATCTACTTTGAAGAACTCACTTGCTCCACTAAATAATTTATATATTTCGTTGTATGTTTCTTCTTCTTTTATCCATTCTCTCATTGGTACTGGAAAACCTAATTTTTTCTTTTCAGCCCATTTTGGATCTAAAGTTTCTTTACATACTTGTCTAAAGGCATATTTAGTCTCATTACCATGAATTTTGTATTCAGAAGGAATACTAATAACGTTAGATATTAATACTCTATCCAAGAAAGGAACTCTTACTTCTAATGAATTGGCCATACTCATCTTATCAGCTTTTAATAATATATCACCAATTAACCAGAAATTAAAATCAATATATTGCATTTTAGATACATCATCATAATTCTTAGTTTTTTCATAATATGGTTTAGTCAATTCCTTAAATGTATGATTATCTTTATAGCTAAGTATTTTATCAGTATCTCTTGGCTCAAAAATAAAGGCATTGCCAACATATCTATCTTCTAGTTTTTTACTTCTTCTGACTAAGAAATTAAATCCCGTATAATTTCTAAGTGGATAAACTAATGCTCCCACAAATCTTCTAATCGGATATGGAATCTTATTATACCAACTTACTGAATATGGTTCATGATATATATTATATCCACCAAATATTTCATCTGCTCCCTCGCCGGATAATGCTACTTTAACATGCTTACTAGCCGTGTTGGCCACAAAATATAAAGCGGCAGCTGAAGGATCAGCTAATGGTTCATCCATATGATATTGAATCAATGGGAACTTATCAAAGTATTCCTCTTTAGTAATTTTTTTACTAACGTTTTTAACCCCTATCTTTTCACTAAGTTCCTTAGCATAATCGATTTCACTATACTTTTTATTGTCGTAACCAACCGTAAAAGTCTTATCGACATTACTAAGTGTCGCTACGATTGAAGAATCGACACCAGAAGATAGAAAACTACCTACTTCAACATCACTAATTTTATGATATTTAAGCGATTCATTTAATTCTTTTCTAATGATATCTTTCCATTCTTCCAAAGTCTTACTATGATCACTCGTTAAATCAATTTCATAGTACTTATTAATTTCCAATGTATTATTTTGATATTTAAAATAATGCCCTGGTCTAAGTTTATATACATTCTTAAAGAATGAATCCTCTCCTACACTATATTGAAATGTTAAGTATTGTTTTAACATATCTCTATTTAATTCTTTTTTAAAGTTAGGATGTGCTAAAAAAGATTTAATTTCAGAGCCGAACATAAATTCATCATCCGTTAAATAATAATACATCGGCTTTATACCATAAAAGTCTCTTGCACCAAAAACTATTTTATCCTTAATATCATAAATGATGAAAGCAAACATTCCCCTAAGTTTATTTAATATCTTATCGCCATATTCTTCATAACCATGTAAAATTACTTCTGTATCACTATCGGTAGAAAACTTATGCTTTTTATCAAGCAAATCTTTTTTTATTTCTTGATAGTTGTATATTTCACCATTAAAAACGATTACCTTATCTTTATCCTCATTGAAAATTGGTTGACTACCGCCATCTAGGTCAATAATTGATAGTCTACGGAATCCTAAAGCTAAATCGGAATCGACATAATATCCATCGCTATCAGGACCTCTATGCTTGATAATATCCGCCATATCCTTAACAATTTTCTTTTTATTATTTGCCTTATCGACAAATCCGACAAATCCACACATCTATATCTACCTCACACTAATTCAATTATAACAAATCTCATTTTAAAATACAAATAATACAGACAAGTTTACATATATTATTATCACAATTAATCATCTTATAACTAAAAAGACTTTAGCGTTATTCACTAACTAACTCTAAAGCCTTTTGTAATTGATTATCATTTTCTCTAGTTGGCTCTTTAGCATATGCTTCATCAAGAACAACCTCGTTTGTTGGTTCAATTCCCTTTTCATTGATCCAATTACCATCTGGCGTTAACCAATTTTCAACTGTATATTTGATCATACTGCCATCCTTCAATTGCTTAACTTGTTGAACTGTTCCCTTACCAAATGTCTTAGTACCAACGACAAAGCCACCATAACTTTCCTTGATTGCTGCCGCTAAAACTTCAGAAGCTGATGCACTCGTACCATCTGCTAAAATAGCGATTGGGTATTCTCTTTTATCGACCGTTTTATCCTTAGTTGTTTTCTTCTTATTACCACTTTGTATCTGATAAATAGCTTTACCTCTTGGAAGTAACATACTAGCAATATCGGTAACGCTAGTTAGATATCCACCATTGTTACCTCTAACATCGATAACTAATGCTTCGATTTCATTTTCTTCAAGTTCATTTAATTTAGCTTTGAATTGTTTAGCTGTAATAGATGAGAAAATTGAAATACCAATATAGCCAACTTTCTTATCATTTTTTTCAAATATTTCACTAGTAATAGTAGGCATCTCTACTTTAGTTCTTTCTAAAGTTACCGTTTTTTCTTTGCCTTCACTCTCAATTACCATCTTAATTTTGCCTTCTGCTTCATATCTAATATAATTGGCTAACTTTTCAGTACCAAGTTCAAGAGCTTTCTTATCATCGACAGTCTTAATAATATCTCCTGGCTTAATGCCTGCCTTAGCAGCCGGTGATTTTTCATAAACATCAACTACCCTAATAACTTCTTCATTTTGAATAATGGTACATCCAATACCTTCATATGTTCCGCTAACCATCTGATTAAATTCATCGGTCGTCTTAACATCACTATAACTAGTATATACATCCCCAACACTAGATACCATTCCATTAATTGCTGATTCAATTAATTTATCTTCATTGACATTACCATTATAATTAGCAGTAATAACCTCATATACATCATATAATTTATCGAATTTTTTAAAGAATTTAAAATAATTTCTACCACCAGCTAAAATAGCAAATACCGATAAGCATACGAAAATACCAAGTAGTAATGACACTACTGTTACACTCATCATTTCTGAAAAAGAATAATTATCTTTTTCATCATTAAAAATAAAGCATACTTTTCCTAAAGCTTTTCCAAATTTAGTCTTTTTAAATTTACTAAATTTTTTCTTCTTAATATTTGCTTTTTCTAATTTAATTTTTCTTTTTTGTTCTTTGATTATTTTTCTAGCTTCAGAAATTTTTTCTTTATTTTTTTCAAACACATCTTTTTTTTCTCTTTGTATTTCTTCTTTTTTGACTATTTTGTTTTTTGCTTGCTTTTTCATAACCTTATCTCCTACCTAAAGTCTAACACATATTAATATTTTAAACAATTAAATCGCCTTTTATTTACATTATTAAATGTAAAATAACCATCAAAAATTTAAAATTATCTATAAGCGTGTTATAATTCAAATAGGTGATAATATGTTTTTTAGAAGAAAAGCCATTTTATTTATTCATGGATTTGTCGGTGGTATCTACGATTTTGATATCCTACCAAGTGAATTAGAAACATATCGGAATTATGATGTTTACACATTTACACTACCTGGCCATGAAAAAAATGTCGTAAAAGATGTCAAGTATGAAGAATGGATCAAAGCATCCGAAAAACAAATTGAATTTTTACTTCAACATAATTATAAAGAGATCTATCTTATTGGTCACAGTATGGGTGGTGTTATCGCTGCTCACTTAGCAGCTAAATACAAAGAAGTTAAGAAACTAGTATTAGCTGCCCCAGCATTCAGATATTTCTATTTCAAAGATGGCAAAGTCAACATCAAAGGAATCAATGAAACCATTAAAAATCTTCCTTCATTATTAAAAGAAGAAGACAAAGAAAAAGTGGTAGCCAGAATACAAAAAACCCCAATTGCAACAATGCTAGAATTCACTAAACTAGTAAGTAAACATCAAAATGATTTAACAAATATTACTTGTCCTACCTTAATAATCCATGGCTTAAACGATAAAGTCGTACCAACAGAAGGTACTGAATTAGTACATAATATCATCAAATCCAAAACAAATATCTTAGTAAACATTGATAAAGTTACCCATGATTGTTTTACCAAAGAAAGAAAAGATGAAGTTGAAGCAATCATTACTAATTTTCTAAGAAGAATCCCAACTAATAAAAAAGAAACAATAAATATTTAAATCCCAAAAGGGATTTTTTTAATTAGAACTTGCTAAATAATTAATTTTATGGTAAATTATATAAAGAAAACCACTTAGGGGATTAGTTAAATGGTATAATAATGGTCTCCAAAACCACTGTTGGGAGTTCGATTCTCTCATCCCCTGCCATTTGGTAAATTAAAACACTAACTCAATTGTTAGTGCTTTTTTATTACCATATAAATGGAATTAATTTGTATTTAACTTTCTTTTTGTATTCTTTATATCCTTTTAAATCTCTTTCTAAAACTTCTTCTTCATTTTTAATTCTTTTAGAAATTATAAATGGATATGCTAAAAATATAATTAATGAAAATAATGAGCCTAAAATTAATGGCATTGTTAAAAACAATATAAGAGTTATAGAGTACATTGGATGTCTTACAATTCCATATAGCCCTGTATCTATTACTTTTTGATTTTCTTCTACTTTGACAGTTCTTGAAAGATAAGTATTCTCGCTTAATACTTCAGCATATAATATGTATGCAATTATAAATAAACATGAAGATATAATCACTACGGTATTTGGAATTTGTAACCAATTATATCTATAGTTTAATCCTGCTACTACAAAACCCAATAAAAACATTATTCCACTAAACAGTATTACTTTCCTTTGTTCCTTCTCTTTCTCTTTAACATCTAGTCTATTTTTCAATAACATAGGATTTTTAATCATTAATACAATACCTGCTATAAACATTGGAATAAATAATATTCCCATAAAAAGCCATGCATTAAAGTAATTAAAAGTACCGGCGGGGACAAATAATAGAATACCTACTAAAATTACTCCAAAAATATATTTTGTAATAGCCTTTAAAAATAGTTTTATATTCATATTATCACCACAGTTTTATTATATCATGCTTTGAAGGATAGTGATTTAAAAAAATTTAACCTCATATGATTATCGTACCATTCAGAATATTAAATACTTTTTTTATGATATAATTATATTAAAGGTGGTTATTTATGAATAATTCAATATGCAGAAATTGTGGTTCCGTATTAAATGGAGATGTATGTGATAAATGCCAAAAAAATAATTACAAGTGATTTCAAGAATCTAGTAATTGAATTTGGCTACTTATTTCTTACTCATGATAATGCCTATAGTTCTTTATTAAAAGTTATTGTACCAAAAAAGTATTACACCCCCAAAAAATCTTTTATATAGGAATTCAAGATGGAAAGATAATGCTATTAGAGAATAATTTTGATGAAAACAAGTTTAAGAAAATATCACAAGATATGCTTACAATGCACAAAGTTGATTTAAACAGTATAAATCCAAAAGATTACTCTATGGAACTTAGTTAAAATAATTTTGAAACATCTATGATTACCCTGATATTAAGAAATTAAAACACTAACAATTTGTTAGTGTTCTTTATTACTTATCTTCTTCAAATGATAGATTAGGTTCACTGTCTAAATCAATACCATATATTTCTTTATATATACTTTGGACATCTAAAGATGTAGCTTTTTCTTTCGGTATTCCTAATAATTCAAGCGTATTATATATTTCTTCTTCACTTGTTCCTTCAATTTCCAAATATGTTGGTATTCTAGGCCAAGTATCGATATCAATTTCGACACCATTTAAATCGTACCTAATTCTTTTATTCTCTTGAATGCCTCTAGGAATATATCCTAATTGGCCTAATATTTCGTTTGTAGTATCAAAATCACTTACTTCTACTTCTATTTCTCTTGTACCATCGATATTAGATGATTCGACATTCTTAATAGTAAGCGTCGTTTTTGAACCATTTGTTCTTAATCTAATCCATTTGCTAGGAACGGCTGGTTTAAAATCATAAACATATCTTTTTTGAAATACATCCTCTATTAATACTGCTTTTAACTCTTCTAGTTTTGATTGTATCTCACCCTTATCAATTTCTAATACCCTAACTTCATATTCAATTCGACTCATATTATCACTCCCTAAGAAATTATAACATATCTATTCGACACTTTTTAATGATTCGATTAAATCTACTTTCTTTAATGCAAAATGTACTCCAACACTGACAATTATCGTGAATATAATCATAAATCCAAATGTTTGTAAATAACTACTATTGAATCTATTAAACTATATGCATATAATGTTCCAAAGAATAATCCTACTAGTATTCCTATGATCGTGATTATTAACTCTTCCTTCATGATATAATTGTCCACTTCATTATTGTAAAAACCTAAAACTTTTAATGTTGCTATCTCTCTTTGCCTTTCACTTAGATTTATATAAGCCAAACTATAAAACACCCATTTGTGCTATTGTCAAATTGTATTTCTTTTTCATATATTACTCCATATCATCGTTTAACATTATATCCTTTATCATTTGCCATATTTATAAATGCATCTTCCCATACAGTATATATTGCTGCATATTTAAGATTTTCCTTTTCTTTATCATCACAATCTTCTAAATATTCTTCCACTGCTTCATTTAAGAATGGTTCAAATACACTATAAATAGAATTATCAACACTTAGTCCATTGCCAAACCCCATGTATATATATTTATATTTCCCTTTATAATCTTCTTTACTACCATGATACCAAGCATCTTTCCATTTAGGAAATTGTTTTAACGCATCATCTAGTGAAATATCTACTTTTTCTCCTTTTTTAGGATACATCCAACCATCGACTCTATAAATAGTTAGTTCATTACCATTTTTGATAACAAATGTTATCCCGTCCTCATCACCCATTCTGCCAGGATTGGTAATAAACATTAAATTATTCTCGTTTAATTTTAAAAAATCATTTCTTGATATCTTATTATATTTCATCATTTTAAAATCATTCCTGCCCTAAATCAGCATCCTTTTTTTCGATAAAACCTTTTTGTTTTTTTACCGTTTCAAGATATAATTTAAATAATTCTGGAAATGTTAAATGATCCGGTAACGAATCCGAAAAGATTATTTTTTCCATTTCTGATCCTTCTGGCAATGTATCTAATTCTAATATCTCACAGTAACACAATAATCCAAAAGTACTTATTTTATAGATACACACTGGTTGAACATCTATTTTAGTAGCGCCTGTTTCTTCATACATTTCCCTTTTAGCAGCTTCCTCCCAAGTTTCACCATCTTCGATATGCCCTCCAGGTATTTCCCAACCATTCCTTTTTTTATTATACGAAAAAACATATTTTCCTTTGTATTTAGATACACATACTACCCTAGTTAACTCATTATCTTTACAATAACCTAAATTATATATTTTAACTTCATTTTCCATATTTATCACTAACATTATTATACCATAATTAGTATTCTATAACAATTTGCAAAAAAAATATATATGTTATAATCATAGATGTATGATAAAAAAACACTAACAATTTGTTAGTGTTTTTTGGTAATTATTTTTCTAATACTCTTTTTTTTGTACTTTCTATTTTAATTTCATAAGGTGCTCCTTCGTAAGGACTATAGCATTCACTATCGATTTCAACTACCCCTGATTGATAATATTCAATACAATCGAGATTAAATAAGATAAGTGAATTGACACTAAATTTATCGATTTTATTTTCTAAATTTCTATCTGTCATACCACGCATTAGTTTATACATATCGATAAATATACCATCATATGCTTTACTAAGATCCTTATAAGAAAACTTATCATCTGGTAATGGATAATTACCACGTAATTCATCTAATTTCTCTTTACTATCTAGCACAAATATTTTAGCGTTATCCTTTAATTCTATTAAAGTACATGGTGGTCTCCACATTGAATAATGTTCTTTATAACTCTTATATTCATGTAATTGCATATTTTGTTCAAGCAAATAATCAACCCATTCATTATAACTATTATATTCTTCATTATATACCGTTAGCCAAAGACCGCCACTTGGTTTTAAACTATCAGGTCGTGTATCTTCAATATCAACAAATTTTTCTCTTGTTAATTCGCTAGTACCAATCGTTAAATATCTCATAATAACCCCTCTT
>JAEEGL012314137.1_pt1 | contig 16635 bp, 10 predicted proteins | sample 9134231 | NCBI WGS metagenome assembly JAEEGL01 (sample SAMN16246548, study PRJNA631951) | gut metagenome | biome: gut microbiome; feature: rumen; material: fiber-attached | host: Bos | place: Iran: Karaj | collected 2018-10 | reverse complement strand
GGCTTCATCCTTTGGTTTTCCAAGGATTTCGCGTCCAAGCACAACAATGGTATCTGCCCCAAGCACATGAACATGTTCACCGCAGTGTTTTAGGGCAATATGCCGACATTTCGAAACCGCCATGCGATGCACATAATCCTGCGGCAATTCACAGTCGGCATGGTGTTCATCGATATCCGCAGGCTCCACACACACCTGAACACCATTTCTTTCCAATAATTCCCGTCGCCTCGGCGACGCACTCGCCAGTATGATCATCACTAATTCTCCGACAACCCCAGCACGCGAATCACTTCGGCAATCGGAATCTCGTTTCCGCCCAGTTTCTTGAGCGCACTTTCCAAAAGCGTATGCATGCCATCAGACCGCGCTTCGCGGCCAAGGGCATCGGCATCGGCCGCATCATGAATCATCTGGCGAATCGTATTGTTAATCTCGAGCACCTCAAAGATCCCCGTCTGTCCGAGCATTCCAGTTTTGCGGCAGCTTGGACAACCCTGGCCATACGAAATATTCAGCGCGGTTCGCTGTGCCGAAGACTGTCGAAGCCCGAGCATGTGTATCTCGGCATCCGTCATCGCACGGGTTGATGTACAATTCGGACAGATTTTGCGCACGAGGCGTTGCGCGACACAGCCAAGCAAACAGGAAGACAACAGAAATGGCGGAATGTTCAAATCAAGCAATCGCGTGATCGCCGACGGTGCATCGTTGGTATGCAGGGTCGAGAGCACCAGATGTCCGGTCAAAGCGGCCTGAACAGCCATGTGCGCCGTTTCTTCGTCGCGGATTTCACCAACCATCACGATATCGGGATCCTGGCGCAGCACGGTACGCAGCGCATGCGCGAAATCCAGCCCAATCTTTGGCTGCACCTGCACCTGGTTAAAATCCTCGCAAACCATCTCGACCGGGTCTTCGATCGTCGTGATGTTCACTTCGGGCGAATACAATACGCGAAGCGCACTGTACAACGTCGTCGTCTTGCCACTTCCCGTCGGTCCGGTGACGAGGATCAGACCGGTTTTGGCGGCAATCATGCGTTTAAAACGCTGCAGCTCGTCGCTTGCCATACCAAGACCCTCAATTCCCTGGAACAGACGCCCCGAATCAAATACACGAATAACCATTTTCTCGCCAAATGCCACAGGCATTGTCGACACACGAAGTTCTATCTCGTGATTCTGAAATTCGGTTTTAATACGGCCGTCCTGAGGACGACGTTTTTCTGCAATATCCATGCGCGACAGCGTCTTGATGCGCGATACAATCGGCGCATGCACGACGATCGGCAGCGTGTGGATCACGTGTAAAACGCCGTCAATTCTGAATCTGACGATGCAGTGCTCGCGTTTTGGCTCCAGATGAATATCGGACGCACGCTGGCTGAATGCATAATTCAACAGATAATCCACGGCATTGACGATATGGCTGTCGGACGAATCGATATCTTCTAGCTGGCGAATCGACATGAACTGCTCGAGATTGCCCATCGCCATCTGCACCTGATTTATGGCCGTGATTTGTTCCGTTGCTGCAGCGGCGACACTCGTCCGGAATCCGTAGATTTCGGCTATACACCGCAAAATCGACGATTTGCTCGCCAGCACACACTGTACATCGTACCGCTGAGACGCTCGCAATGCGCCAATCAGTTCCTCATTTTTCGGGTAATCCGTGGCAACCGTCAGCACGTTGTTCACTAATGAAATCGGCAAAACGACATTGAGCTTTGCAAAATTCTGGCTAAAAGACTCTGTAATCAGCTTCGAATTCAGTTTGAGCGGATCAATGCGCAAGTACGGCACACCGCTCTCTTCTGCCCAGATTTCAACGATTTTTTCCTCATTCAACGGTGAGCCGTCCGCCTGGCTCGCTCCCGAAGCCATGATGATTTCAACCGGTGAAACATTATACCGTTGCTGCGTCTGATTCACCTTTTCCTTGCGAATCAGGTTTATCAGAATGCTCTGCCTGATGCGGATCATCTGCGTTTGTTCCTGCGTCAGAATGCCTCTGCGCTCGAGTATATCCAACAGCGATATCAGTGATGTCTGTTTATAATCCATAACCATCCTCAGGAAATGCGCACATCATACGCCGACATGATTTATATACCCGATTTCGATTGGATGGAATAACAGCAATCATCGCCCGGGTATTTTGCGGTAACTGTTCAGCCTATAGCCATAAGCAACGTTTTGCTGATACAGCTATTTGTGCGCTTGCAGGGATGAGAAATAAGTGAATAGGGAATAGGGAATAGGGAATAATTTAATCAAGCGCGCCACGACGTGGCGCATACCACTATTGCTATGGTCATAGTTCATGAGAGCCCAGAAAGGGCAAAAGTGTACAGCCCGAGGTGAGCCACCCAGGGGCGTCGCATTCTAAAAACACTTGACAGTATCGTACTTTCAAAAAGGCTGATGGATGCTTGAGATGATAGCCCTGAAAGGGCGGCAGAGTACAGCCGGGGGTGCAGCGCTAGCGGAACCCCCGGATCATAGATTTCCAAGAATTTTAGCCCTGAAAGGGCGACAGAAAAGAACATGCCAAAATAGAATGCGACAACCCGAGGTGAGCCCCCGTGTTAAGTAAATGCCCCAAATTGCACGCTAAAAGCAACGCCGTGACTGAGGGGAGGGAGCTCAACGCAACGTAACCACATTCCTACAAATCATCCGACCTGGTATGTGCATGTCACAACATGATGCTTTTAATCAGGCAGGGGTGAATTGTTACAAGCCACCGCCGACATCAGGGACCAAGAACAGACATCAGGGACCAAGAACATTTTTTTGTCACAAACGATTCAGCCTCTCATCATTTTGCCAAAAGCAAACGCACACTTTCGTGCGCTGATGGAGGTGATATGTACACATCAGGTTTTACATGACGGAAGTGCCCGGGTTGACATAGCTTCCGGTTTGGCCTGACCAGTCGAAGACGTGTTTTTTGTGTGGACGCACACAGAATTCGCGGCTACCGGAAGCGCCAGGATACATTTGGCTTGGCGTTTGGCGCGGCAAAATTTTTTTTAAAAATTTTTAAGCGTTGACGGGAGAAGTGTATCCAGCCGTTGTCAATCTGGGTTGTGGCGGACGGTGGCGGGTGGGAACCGGGGGAACCCAAATGTTGGGCCCGGCGACTGTCTTCATTTCCGCGATTTCGTTGGCCCCGGCGACTGTCTTCATTTCCGCGATTTCGTTGGCCCCGGCGACTGCCTTCATTTCCGCGATTTCGTTTGGCATAACGATTGAGAATGTGCGTTTCGGAGCCAACAGGCCATCAGGTCCAGAACTTCTTGACGAATCGGACATAGTTTTCGGAGATTAGGAAAACCTCGAGCGCAGCATCGTCCGGGTGTGCATGAAGTGCGTAGGCTGGGCAGGCGCAAAGCGTTGCTGCGACGCATGCTGCGCGTGTTTGAAGTGCCTGGCGGAAGTCGGCCCAATTGGGCGACAGGAACGGAACACCGTCTTTAAAAAGTTTGCGGTCTGTACGTGGCAGCACGCGGAAAAGCTGTTTTTTCATGCTTTGGGCGAGGGCCGACTCGGGTTTGGCCTGGCAAAGGGCGCAGAAAAGGGATTCGACGGATTCGTTTTTGAGTATATCGATGAGCGCGCCGCCTGTAATCGCCTGATGCATGGCATAAGCGGCCCAAAAGTCGAAGGGAATCTGATTCGTTTCGTCGAGCAAGGATTCATCGAAAATCAGCGCCGATTCTGCATCCAGTTTGACCCGGCATTTGATGGGAGACAAATCGTGAGCGACGAAGATATGTTTAACCTCGAAATTCTGGCCATACAACCGCAAACAACGCGTATAGGCCCAGTGTGCCGGCGCAAGAGGACGTGCGGCGACACCATCATTAAACATTTCGAAGGCATACGGAACCATTTTATATAGATAGCGCTGTGCATCAACGTAGGCGCGATTGAGTGGAATAAGCTCGATATCGAAAAAGCCGCACGGCCCGCCTTTGACGCAGCGTTCCCAGGTGTTATCACCTGTCTTTGACTGGGATTGATTTCGCCTGATGTTCCGCATGGCGATGACAGATGCCAGAGTGACATTATCACCGGTTTGTTTGAGCACTTCGACGAATGGATCAAATGCGTCGTTGAGGTGAATATTTCGGGTAAGCGTACGACGGTATTCACCAACGGCGCTTGGAAGTTGCCCAGCGCTGGTGAGCGCCTGAGCCCGGGCGAGGTATGCCCAGTCTGTATCCTGCGATTCGTGGATAATTTCGGAAAGGAATGACAATGCTTCCCGATGCTGTTTATTGGCCACCAGCAATGCAGCAACGCAGCCGCGATATTTGGCGATCATTTCGGGATTGCCCTGTTTGCCGAGTTCCCGGCGTGTCACATCTATCAGACGAGGGAGTTCGCCGTGTGAACGGTAGTCTTCGACAAGCGCATCGAAATCATCGCGGTGATCGAGTACAGCTGCGATCGCCTGTTTTTCATAGAGCGTCCGAATATCGTGTGACCATCCGGCTTCGCGGGCAACACGCGTAAACGAAAGGCGTGCTTTTCGGGTATCGTCAGATGTCTCGTCACAACAGATTTCTTCGAGCGTGGCTTTGGCATCGGTCCAGTTGCGCTCCACACATGCAATATCATACAGCAAATGCAGTGCAGGCATATCGTGATCGAACATGCTGAGATGGCGACGCAGCAAGCGTTTTGCCCGATCCTGTTGTTCAAGCTGATGAACGAGGATATTGGCCAGTTTGAGATTTGTAACGCGGCGTCGTTCGGCGTTATCCGCAACTTTTGAGATCTGTTCGAGTACATCGACGGCTTCGTTCCATCGCGATTGTTCGATCAACAAATCTGCGTGCATCGTCAGCGCTTCGATATCAGATGGATTCTGGCTGATAATCTTGGCCAGTGACAGGCTGGCGCTGGCAGGATCATTGAGTTTTTGCGCAGCAACACTGGCATGCTTGCGAAGGAGGGTGATCTGCGTTTCCCCCTCAGGAAGTGCCGCAATGGCTCGCGCATAGATGCGAATGAGCATGTCGTATCGTTCCTGTGCCTCGTAGAGCTGCTCGCTCATAGCGATCGCGGGAAGACAAGTGGGATCGTGTGCGAGCAAGCGACTGAGGCATGCAAGCGCCTGTTCCGGGCGGGCGAGTGATTTGGACCAAAGCTGTGCGGCCCAAAGACCATAGCTCGTACGATTTTCGATAGCAGCTGAAGCTTCTGACAGTCTATCGGCAATACTGGCCAGACTGAGCTGATCATCGTTACCTTCGGCGATATGGGCAAGTGTGATCAACGCCGGATACGCGTGTGCATTGAGTTTCAAACACTCCTGGGCAATGCGGACGGCATGATTGCTCAGATCGGCATCCACATAAGGCGCAAGGGCACTCTTAAGCACCTGAAGTCTGGAGAGCGAATCGACCTCCAGCTGTGCGAGTCGTTCGCGGAAATAGCCAAGCGCCTGCCAATCTTCTGTAAGCGATGCATAATGCTCAAGCATCCAAAGCGAGCGTCTATCGGTTTCCTCACAGATCGCAGCCATGGATTTTCGGTGGCTGGAAAGATCGCGATCCTGATTGATCCAAATCACCCGCATCATTGCTTCGCGGCAAAGTGCATGAGACATCCAGCGATCCCGTGTAAATTCGGCATATTTTTCGAGTTCCGGAACGACATCTTCGTTTGGCTGTTCGCGACGACAGCGCAGAATATCTGCACGCAGACAGCTGCCATAAGACTGGCTGAGGCTGCGTCTGAGCAACGTATCAATGCTGGCTGCCGTATGTTCCGGCGCACCTTTGGGATGTCCGTTGCGAATGGTTTCGGCCTGTATCCAGTCGATTAGCGCCTGAGCTTCGGGAGACACCGCCCCCAGTTTGCCCTTGGCACTCAGCAATACAGAAAGATGGGATTCCGGTGGATCTGTCGTGAATTTTTCGATGATAAAATCGATGAAATTATCGATATTCGGATCGGCTTCGAAATGCTGCTGGCGCGCATAAACCGTTTCGGACGAACGTTTCAGACAATGCGTCTGAATATCGAGCATAATCTCACGCCATGCGCGCTGTTCCGCGCTTAAAGCCTGGACTTGCGAATTAGCCGTATGATCGGTTTGCTGAACCGTTTGTGTGAGGTTATCGGTATCGTCATCCCAGCCGCTTTCCAGATCGTCATCCGCATCACTCTGTTGTTTTGGAAGCGATTCATTGATGACGCGGACGGCATCATTCCATCGCCCCATTTTTCGCAATAAATCGATGTACAGCCTGAAGGCATAAGCATCCAAAGGTGCATATCTTCGTGCCTTTTCAAACCATTCTGCAGCAGCCGTATCATCATTCAAATGCAGACAAGCCCAGGCATTTTCACAGGCGATTTCGGCGCGTTGCGCCGATGACAGCTGAAATCGTTCGCGCCAGCCATTGGCCTTCAGAATGAGATCATACTGGCGCTCCCGGTATGCGATCATGCGCAGGAAAACGATGGATGGCACATCATTGGGCGCATTTTCGTGAATATTGCACAGGATATCAATCGCCCCGGCTGTATCTTTAAGCGCGCGATCCTTGATGAGCGCAGCTTCGAGAGAAAGCATCCGGGCTTCATTGCGGTCTGTGGTTTCTGCCGCGATTTTAAGCAATCCATCGGCGAATTCGGCATCTTTCGACAATCTGGCCATCAAATGGAGGTGACGCCAGGCCAAATCGCGAGACGGAACCGCTGGAGCAACGGCGTTCTGATACTGTATCGCGATTTCGGGAGCGTTGAGCCGTTCGGTTAAGATTGTCAGAATCTGGCTTAAAATGGCATTTTTAGTCGCATCATCACTGGATTCCCGAAGCCATTTATCAAGCATACGGGCATGTGCGTCATGTTTTTGGGTGTCTTCGAGCAGAAGGTTCAGACGCATTCTGCCGAGGCCTCCGGTAAGCGGCATAAGCGTTTCGATTGCTGCATCACGGGAACCATCATGGCAAAGCGCATCAGCCATCAGCCACTGACAAGCCGGTGCTTCGACCTGACTTCGCGTAGACATGTGCCCCATAATTTTGGCGAGGTTTTTCCAGTCGCCGCGCGATTCATAGATGGCGGCAAGACGACTGTCAGCCAGGTATCCGGCACCCGCAGCACTGGCCGATTCGAGTGCAGCAACGGCATCATCAGTCGCGCCCATATTATCAATGCAGGCATCGGCAATAGCCATGTAATGGGCCGCCCGAGTTTCGTCGTTTTCTGCCAGTTCGATGAGTTGTCTTTCGAGTTCGACCACGCGCTGCATATTGCCCGAACGCCGCATCGCATCTATGGCCATCCAGACAACGCCAAATGTATCGTCCCCCTTTTGCGCGTGTTCACTTTGATAGAATTTATAGGATTCGTTCAGATAGAGGCTGCTGCGTTCAGACTGGCCGGCATATCCCTGCAAGATACCAGCTCTTCTGTAAAAAGCGCCACACAACGTCTTGTCTTCGAATAACGAAGCCAGCTGCGCATAGCATTGTGCCGCTTCCTGAAGTTTTCCGAAGCGCTCATTCAGCAATGCAAGCCGGAGCTGAATATAGGGATTATTCCGATCCGCCTGAGCCGCCTGCTCAAAGCTTTCGATGGCTTCGGCATCCCGGTGCATGGAAGCCTGAATGCTTCCCGCAAGTCCATACAAGATGGCGCGTTCAGCAGGATCACCCAGGATTCTGGCCAAAGACAGTGCAAAGGATTCGGCTTTTTCCGGATTGCCGCCTTTGTCGCTGGGCAAAAGACTCATCCACAAGCCGGCATAAAGCGCTTCGACATGATTCGGATCGACCGCAAGCGCCCTGGTAATCCAGTTCATGGCTTCCAGCGGTTTATCCGCCACAATCCATAGCAAATCTGCGGCAGTCATCGAGATGGCAAGGACATTTTCGGGTGATTCATCGGGACGAAACTCGCGTCCGAGAAATTCGAGAGCTTCGCGCCATTTGCCAAGCCGCAGCATCATGCGGTGAGCCGATTCCAGCACCCATTGTGTATCAGGAGCGATGGTTGCAGCCAGCACCAAATCGCGGACGATATCATCTTCGGGCGCTTCATCCCGTTCGTTGGCATAAGCCGCATCCAGCAACAATGCCGCAGCCGAAATCTTGTCGTGCCCATAACAAGCACGCGCTTCCCGCCGATAAATCTCGGCGGTTTCCTCGTCTTCCCCCGCCGGTGCCATCAATCCTGCTTCGATATCTATTATGTGTAAATCCGTCATTTTTGCCCGCTCAAATCCTGCTTTGCATTCGCAAAAAAACCCCGCAGAAATTACGCGATACTACAATTTAAAGCAAATAATCATATAGAGTGTTGTGTTTATAACGTAAGAGTTCAGCCGGGGCTCTTTCCTCAGTTCGCAATATCATATCCGCTTCGTCTCTCGCGCATGGCGCTTCGACTTGCGCATTTGATTTGCTCACTGGGCTCTCCATTCGCGCCATTCACCGGATGGCGCTCATTCCGGCCCCCCGGACCCCGCCAAAGGGCTGAGCCATTTGGAATCCACAATATTTTTTACATGATTCCATATCTTACCAGACAGTATGGCCGCAAAAGACGAAATGGGCCCCCAACCCATTTCGCTAAAACCCTACATGGCATGCACGTTATGTTAGGAAGGGCTGAACAGTGACATTATGGCATAACAATAATCTCAGCGTCATCACGCAGACCGTCGTTTTTTGTCAGAATTCATGATCGGATTATTGTGTAGGTGTACCAGTAGAATACTGGTGCGCCAAAATCCAAACAAAATACATAAAGGAAACAGGGAATGGCAAAAACGAACAACACGGTGGTTTTGCTGGGCGGCGAAAGTGAAGAGCGAGAAGTGAGCATTCAGTCGGGCAACAATATTGCGGAGGCGCTGCGCAGCGTCGGCATTGAAGTTGACACCTTCGACTGGCATCCGAACAGGATGCAGGAATTTCTGTCGCTTGGGTATAAACGCGTATTTATCGCACTGCATGGCGGCAGCGGCGAAAATGGCACACTTCAGGCGATGCTGTCGCTAGCCGGGATTCCATTTACGGGCGTGCGGATGTTGCCCGCCGCGATTTGCATGGACAAAACAATCGCCAAAACCCTGGTTTCTCAAACAAGCGTCCCCGTTCCCGGAGGCTGCAACCTATCGGTAAAGGCCATTCGCGACATTCAGAAAGCGGGAAAAACGCGCGAAAAATGGCAGAAAATCGCGGATTCACTCGGATTGCCACTGGTGGTCAAACCGGCCCGCAATGGTTCGAGCGTCGGCGTAACCATTGTCGATACCGTTGATGAGATGGATGATGCCGTTCACGCAGCCTGCCTGTCTGACGACGAAATCGTGATCTTCGAACAATACATTGGCGGCCATGAGCTGACCGTCGCCACACTCAACGGCAAAGCACTCGGCGTATGCCAGATTATCCCCAAAACCCGGTTTTACGACTATGAGGCCAAATATAACCGCGACGATACCGTGTATCTGACCCCATCGTCACTTGGAGCCGATTTTGACGCGAAACTGTGCAGTTACGCCGAAATCGTCGTTCGCGCGCTCGATTGTACCAGCGGTGTCGTCCGCGTCGATTTCCTCGCCGATCGCGATTTGAACGCCTATTTTCTCGAAGTCAACACCGTGCCCGGCATGACCGCACATAGCCTGGTACCCAAAATTGCAGCGAAAGCCGGATACGATTTCGGCACGTTGTGCCGCATGATTCTCGATATGGCGCATTAGGGGGCACAGCCCCCTGCGGTGCTATTGGCGCGGCGTATTGAGCCATCGCGAAATAGCCGCGCCGCGAGCGCGTATTGAGGCAGAGACGTGTCGTGACACGTCTCTTGCCGAAATAGCGCCGCGCCCATACGCACCTACCCCCAGTGCGGGGGTTCCCCCCGCAACGCCCCCGGTTTGCAGAAATACAGTGACAAGGTGGGTTTAAGTATGATATAGGCGGCGACGGAATAGCTTTTGATAAGGCTGTTCGAGCAGGAGATATCATGTTGATAGAAGTTTTAGCTTTTGAAAGTCCATCGCTGGATCTGGACATTACAGTAGTCATCCAGCTGTTCGTTTTTGTGCTGATAATGCTGTTTCTGCGCAAATTCGTGCTGCAACCCTATTTTCGTGCATACGATGCGCGTCACATTTTGACCGAGGGCGCACGCGAAGATGCACAGATGCTGCAGGAAAAAGCTGAAGCAGCGCGCAGTGAATACAATGCCGCACGTCAGCAGGCTTACAACGAGGCCGAGAATTCCCGCAAAGAAGCCATTGCAACAGCAAATGCAGAAGCTGCAAAATTGGTGAGTGCTTCGCGAGAGAAAGTGCAGGAAAGAATCGCGGACAAACGCGCAGCACTTGAAGCAGAACTCAACGAAGCCCGCCAGAATATGGATCGGGAAATTGATGCGATTTCTTCGCAGATAGCCAATAAGATACTGGTGTGATTATGGCAGAAACTGAGAAGCAGAACGGCGTTATCAACGCAGAAGAGACAAAAGCAGCCAACAGTCATCGCAAAACAATCTTTATCGTTTGTATTGTGATTGCGGTGATCATTTTTGTTGCGCACTATGCGTTGTCTAAAATGGGCTATTGTACCGCAGGCGACGAAGCATTTACGGCCCAGGATTATTTTATTAAGAAATTCCTGCCCCAGCTGGGCAATGCGACGCTTGTCTTTAGCTTGCTGTGGTATTTTGGGTGGCCGATGCTTCAGACCATGGTGTCGGATCGCAAAAAGAAAATCGAGCGCGACATTGACGAAAGCGGCAGATTGAAAGCAGAAGCCGAAGCCTGCATGGCCGAAGTGAGCGAAAAACTCGAAAACTTGTCAGCCGAAAAAGACCGCATGGTCGAGCGATACGCAGAAACGACGAGAGCTGAGGGCGAGCGCATTCATGAAGATGCGGTGCATACAGCAGAAAGACTGTCACATGATGCCGATGTGGCGTTTGAGCTTCATGCCAATCACACCCGACATTGTTTTGAGCTTGAGGTGATTAACAAAGCCGTGGATAAGGCCCGCAATGAAATCATCAACAGGCTGGCACAGGACAGTGCCCTCAGAGACAAGCTAATCGATGACAGCATTGCATCGATAGAGTTATAAGGATTTGAGATATGAACTCAAATGTGGAACTTTGTGCGCGCCGGTATGCTGAAGCGCTGTTTGGCCTGGGTCAAAGCAGCGGAAAATTGCAGGTTTTTCAAGCGAATGCTGAGGATTTTCTTGCTATTCTGGAGCGTTCAAAAGATTTAAAGGTTTCATTGTCGCATCCCAACATTCGTCGCGAACAACGGTTGAAAATCATCAATGCGGTGTTGGCCGACTGCTCGTATGATGCGACGTTTTCGAATTTTGTGCGCCTGGTGGTCGAACGTGGACGCGCAAGCTTTTTTCCAAGAATTGTTCACGAATATCAGGTACTTCGGGATGATGCCGACGGTCGTCTGCGGGGTGTTGTAAGCAGTGCAACATCACTATCCCCTGCTCAGCGTCAGCGACTTCACGAGCAGCTCAAAGCCAAGCTCGGTCACGAAGTCGTACTCAAGGAGCGCATCGATGTTTCGCTGATAGGCGGCATTCGGCTTGAAGTGAACGGTCGCGTTTACGACGGTTCAGTAAAACATCATCTGGAACGAATGCAATCATTGTTAATAAACGGCAGCAAAGCGTAACCGGCATCAATCCGGATAACGACGAGCGCTTATGCAAATTACCCGGGTCTGTGTGCAGCCCCGGTTGTTCAAGGAAAAGCGGATGGCTATCAATATTGAAGAAATCAGTCAGATAATCCGTAAACAGGTAGAGGATTACGACAAACAAAGCGAGGTAACGGAATCAGGAACAGTTATCACGAGCAGTGACGGTACGGCGCGTGTATACGGACTTGAGCATGCGATGATGGGTGAGCTTCTTGAGTTTCCCCACAACATCTATGGCCTCGTGTTGAATCTCGAAGAAGACAACGTTGGCTGCGCATTGCTTGGTGAAGGCCATTTGATTAAGGAAGGTGATGTCGTCAAACGAACGGGACGCATTGCCTCCGTTCCCGTTGGTGAGGGATTGATTGGCCGCGTCGTCAATGCATTGGGACAACCGATTGATGGTATGGGCCCGATCGAGGCCGCCGATCATCATCCGGTAGATATCAAAGCGCCCGGAATTATTGCCCGTCAGAGCGTCAATGAGCCGCTTCAGACCGGCATCAAAGCATTGGATGCACTGGTGCCCATCGGCCGCGGACAGCGCGAATTGATCATTGGCGATCGCAAGACGGGAAAAACCGCCGTCGCTATCGACACCATCATCAATCAGAAAGATACAGGTATTATCTGCATTTACGTTGCAATCGGCCAGAAACAGTTCACCGTCGCGCAGGTTGTGAAGACGCTGCGCAAACACGACGCAATGAAATATTCGATCGTCGTCTGCGCCAATGCTTCCGAATCTGCACCACTTCAGTACCTGGTGCCCTATGTTGGCTGCACGATTGGTGAATATTTCCGCGATCGTGGTCAGCATGTACTGATCATTTATGATGATTTGTCGAAACAAGCCGTTGCATACCGTCAGCTGGCGCTGCTGCTTCGTCGTCCACCTGGACGTGAAGCTTATCCCGGCGACGTTTTCTATCTGCACAGCCGCTTGCTTGAACGTGCAGCAAAGATGCGCGAGGACTGGATTATCGTGAGCAACGATGCGCCCGATTCGACAGAAACAGGCGTGGACGGCAAGATTTATCCGGGTCCCCGTGGCAAGAAGGAAGCAAAGGTTGCAGCCGAAAAGATGGGCACTTCGTACAAAGTCATCAAACATCCGAGAACGGGTGGTTCGCTGACGGCTTTGCCGATTATCGAAACCCAGGCAGGCGACGTGTCGGCATATATTCCGACGAACGTCATTTCAATCACCGACGGCCAGATCTTCCTGGATACAGATTTGTTCAATGCGGGTACGCGTCCGGCCATTAACGTCGGTATTTCCGTAAGCCGAGTCGGTGGATCTGCGCAGATTAAAGCCATGAAGAAGGTCGCCGGTTCACTGAAGATCGATTTGTCACAATACCGCGAACTCGAAAGCTTCGCGCAGTTCGGTTCGGATTTGGACGTCGTGACACAGGCCAAGCTCGCCCGAGGTGAACGTCTGACCGAAATCCTCAAGCAGGGGCAATATGTGCCGATGCCCGTTGAAAAACAGATCATGTCGGTTTATGCAGCCTCCAACGACTGGCTCAAGGATTATCCGGTTTCGGCTGTCGGCCGTTATGAAACCGAAATGCTGAGCTATATGGAGAATAAAGATCCCGGCATTTTCAAGGAAATCCGGGAAAAGAAAGTGATGAGCGACAACCTTATATGCCGCATTGATGCCGTTCTTGAAGCATTCAAGGGCGTATTCGATCCCAATAAAAAGGCGTAAACCTGGCAGCCATTCTGATTGCTGCAACTGAGATGGCCATGCTGCCAAAAGGCAGCATGGTCAGCGAAATTAAGGAACCTAATCTATGGCGAATCTCAAGCAGATCCGTAAACATATCGATAGCGTTAAGAATACAGGCAAGATCACCGGTGCCATGAAAATGGTCGCGGTATCGAAGCTGCGTAAATCACAAGCCGCAGTTATGGCAACGCGTCCTTATGTCGATGGTTTGATCAAAGTAATAGAGCATCTGATCGTCAAGACAGACGCATCTCAGCATCCATTGCTTCGCAATCCAGCCGAAAAAAAGCGGATTTCGTTAATTATCATATCTGGCGACAGAGGTTTGTGCGGCGCATATAATCACAACATCGTAAAGAGCGCGCGCAAATTTATCGACGAACGCATCGATAAATATGAACATCTGGATTTGGTATATGTTGGGCGAAAAGCATACGAGGCCATGCGTCGTCTCGAAAGCCCAAAGATAACCAAAACGCTTGTCGAGGGAGCCTGGGAAAAACCGACTTCCGAACTCGCACGACTCATTACCAAACAGATGTGTGAGCGTTTTGAAGCCGACGGCATGGACGAGGTGTTCGTTTTATACACGGTGTTTAAGAGCGCCATTGCCCAAAGTGTGGTGCTCGATGCCGTATTGCCATTGCAATCGATCATTACGAACTGTGATGCCGAAGGCCACTCGCTGTTGTCGGAAGAAGAAAAAGAATCACTTGACAGCACGAGTTATATTTACGAGCCCTCAAACCGGGAAATTCTGGATGTGATACTGCCTCGTGCGGTGATGATCCATGTCCAGCGCAGTATTTTGGAAAGCAGCGCGAGTGAAAATGGCGCACGGATGACGGCAATGGATAATGCTTCCAAGAACGCCACCGAAATGATAAGCAAACTGACACTGCAGTATAACCGCGCACGTCAGGCTGCCATTACGACGGAACTGATCGAAGTCGTAAGCGGTGCGGAAGCACTGTAATCATCTATATATCAACGAACCTTTTTATTTCATACATACCCATTCAATCAGGGAGTTCACATGAGCCCAGTTATCAGCCATGGTAAAATTCTTCAGGTAGTCGGACCTGTTGTTGACGTGTCATTTGAGGGTGATTTACCCGAAATTTATACAGCGCTTCGCGTATCGAATCCTTCGATTAGTGATAAGGAAGGAAATCTGGTTCTCGAGGTGGCGCAGCATATTGGCGAGCATGTGGTTCGCACCATTGCAATGGATTCGACGGACGGTCTCGTTCGCGGTATGCCAGTTGTGAACACAGGCCACGGCGTTCGCGTTCCCGTCGGCGAAGAAGTGCTCGGCCGCATCATGAACGTTATTGGCGAACCTGTCGATGAACAGGGCGAAATCCACTCAAAAGAGCTTTGGGATATCCACCGTGCCGTCCCGACGTTTGAGCAGCAGGCTGTTTTGGTTGAGCCGCTTGAAACAGGCATTAAAGTCGTCGATTTGCTCGCCCCTTATGCAAAGGGCGGCAAGATTGGTCTGTTCGGCGGCGCAGGTGTCGGTAAAACCGTTTTCATCATGGAGCTGATCAACAACGTTGCATTGAAACACGGTGGTTATTCGGTGTTTGCAGGCGTTGGTGAGCGCACCCGTGAAGGTAACGATTTATATTGGGAAATGGTCGAAGCCGGCGTTATCAAGCTCGGTGAAGAGCGCGATAAATCCAAAGTTGCGTTGGTTTATGGCCAGATGAATGAGCCACCTGGAGCAAGAGCACGTGTTGCGCTTTCAGGTTTGACTGTAGCTGAGTATTTCCGCGAAGAACGTCACCAGGACGTGCTTTTGTTCATCGATAATATTTTCCGATTTACCCAGGCAGGTTCTGAGGTTTCGGCACTTCTTGGCCGAATTCCGAGCGCCGTAGGTTATCAGCCGACGTTGTCGACGGAAATGGGTGAGCTTCAGGAGCGCATTACGTCGACAAAGAATGGATCCATTACGTCCGTACAGGCGATTTATGTGCCCGCCGACGACTTGACGGATCCTGCGCCAGCCACGACATTTGCGCACCTGGATGCGACCACGGTTCTTTCGCGTCAGTTGGCGAGCGCTGGTATTTATCCGGCAGTGGATCCACTGGCATCGACGAGTACACTGCTCGATCCGTTCATCGTGGGTGAAGAACACTACAATGTGGCCCGCGGCGTTCAGGCAACATTACAGCGGTATTCAGAACTGCAGGATATCATCGCAATTCTTGGTATGGACGAACTTTCAGAAGAAGATCGTCTGACGGTGAACCGTGCACGTAAGATCCGATATTTCCTGTCGCAGCCATTCTTTATGGGCGAAGCATTTACAGGTCACAAAGGCAAATACGTCGATCTGAAAGATACGATTCGCAGCTTTAAAGAATTGCTTTCGGGGCAGTATGATGATCTTCCCGAAGGCGCATTCAGTATGGTTGGTAACATTGACGAAGCGGTTGCCGAGGCAGAGAAACTCCGCAAGGAGGCCTAAATGTCGGATCGTCTGATTGTTAAAATAATTACCCCCGAAAAGGTGGTTTTTTACCACGAGGCAGACTCCATTCTGCTGCCGGGAACGCTTGGTGAAATGGAAGTTTTGCCAGGTCACGTGGCGATATTTTCGACGATAGAGCCGGGATCGGTGATTGCGCGTGATGGCAATCGTACGCTGAATGTCGCTTGCGGTACCGGACTTTTGGAAGTCAAGGACAACCTCGTATCGCTTCTGGTCGATTCGGCAGTTGGCTGCTCTGAGATCGATCCCGAGGCCGCACGCCGCCTGATTGAGGAAGCTGAAGATAAACTGAAAAACCTCGAAAACGAAGATGCCGAAACACGGTACGCATTTGAAACGCAGCTTGCAACAGCCAAAGCGCGTATCGAGGTGTTCGAAAAGAATAAAGATAACTACGAAGCTCAGGAAGGATTTTCGCGGTATGCAGTTCCGCCCGTCGAAAAGAAGGCGGATGCAGCTGGAGAAACGTAACAGCTCAAACCTTATGCTTTTATTTGACGGCTTGCGCCGTAAGCACATTTATTTGTGCGGCTACGCGCCGCAGGCGGCAAGGGGCGTTGTATGCGCGAACGCCCCTTGCATCCCCGCGCGCCCGGGGGCCCGCCCCCGGAGCCCCGGCGGGTTCAAGTCAATCTTTAGTGCGGCGCTAAAACGCCCTCCATGGCGTTGTAGC
>JAEEGL010258405.1_pt1 | contig 16635 bp, 12 predicted proteins | sample 9134231 | NCBI WGS metagenome assembly JAEEGL01 (sample SAMN16246548, study PRJNA631951) | gut metagenome | biome: gut microbiome; feature: rumen; material: fiber-attached | host: Bos | place: Iran: Karaj | collected 2018-10 | reverse complement strand
GATGCTACTTTAGCAATGGGAAAAGACTTTGAGCCCTTAGATTCAGAAGGATTTCTTGAATTAATGAAATTTATGAAAGATCCTAATTTTGTTCTTGATGCTTTTAATACTTTAGATAGAGATAAAAGAGGTACTATTGGTGATGAAGAATTAAGATATGTTCTTGAAGAAATGGGAAGTAATTTAAAACCTGAAGAAATCGATGAAGTTGTTAATAATCCTAATTATAAGAAAGATGATAAAATCACTTATACTACTTATGTTGATTATTGGGTTGAACAATAAATCTTTTTTTAGGTTTAGATTTAAAGGATTTTTATTATTTTTTATTTAAGAATTGTTAAATTTTTTTTATTTAGTTTTGTTATGGTTTTTTATTTATTTTTTTTTTAAGATAAATATAGGAAAATTTTGTTATTTTTTGGATAAAATGTATTTTTTTTTATTTTTTCAAAAGAAGTTATTTTAATTATTTATTTTATAATATAAAAAAAATAATATAAATTTCTTCAAAAAAAATGATACATTAACTGTTATAAATTTAAAATGATGAGATTTTTTATTAAGAATATTTGAAGCTTTTTCAGTTAGTTTGGCTTGTATCTTCAATATGTATCTCATATAATTCAACAGTATTATAATCTATAAAAAGGCATCTTTTTAAGAATGAAATTTTTTCAAATCCACAACAGAAATTAACAATTCTTAATTTTCCTCCAATTACTTCTAATTCATTCACAGAATTATATCTTGTCAAGATTTCATTATATATTAATTACTATATAAGAAAATTTGATTTTATTGGCAATGATGTATCCAATTAATGAAGGCTTTAGGGTATATTTATAAGTTTTGACATTATTTTTATTTAATATTTAATTGTTGTTTTCTTTGAATTAATAAAGTATTTTAAATATTTAATTTGATTCATCAAAAAACAATTTAATTATAACATTTTAAAATAGAATAAATACAATATATAACAAAATAATATGATTGCAATTATTTTAATTAAAGAATAATATCACTTATCTTTTCTAAAAACACATTTAATGAGCCAATCAAGTCCAATAGTTAAGCCTTGTTTAGTAATAGAACTACTAGCAACAATAGTCCAATTTCTATCAATAATCCTATTTAAATTTAACTGATCTAAAATTTCTTCAGCACTTAAACTTGAATTTAAATCTTGTTTATTAGCAAAAATTAAAAGCGGTAAATTACTTAATTCAGGCTGTTGCAAAATTAAATATAATTCTTTTCCACTTTCTTCTAACCTAGAAGTATCACTCGAATCAATTACATAAATTAAAGCATCATTTTGTTGTTCATAATAATTATCCCAAAATTTTCTTATTGATTTTTGTCCTCCTAAGTCCCAAATCTTAAAATCTGTATTTTTATAATTAATTTTTTGGAAGTTAAATCCTTTTGTTGGTGGTAAATTTTTTACTGTTTCTCCTAATAAAGATTTTAACATTGTTGTTTTTCCTGCATTATCTAATCCTAAAAGTAAAATTTTAATCTCTTTCTTTTTATTTGAACCTCCTGTTAATAAATGAATTAATGATGCTCCTAATGCTGGTAACATTTTTTATTTTTTTTAATTTTTTAGTTTTTTTAATAAATGAAAATTCATTGTAGTTTGAAAGGTATTTTAATTATTTTAATTTTTGTTTTTTTACTCATTAATGGTATTTTTGGGATTTTATATTATTTAGACAATAATAGTGAAGAAAGTATTAAAGATGAAGAAGTTAAATTAAGAGAGCGAATTGAATATATGAAAAGGAATTTTAATTTTAATAACACTTATTATATGATAGGAAATAATATTCATTTTTATTATGGAATTAATAATTCAAATATTCCAAAATAATAAATAATAAATAAAAATTAATATAAAATTTATTTTTCATTAATTAAAAAAATATATTTTCAAATTAAAAATAATTTATTACTTTTTCACTATACTGGGTTTATTAATATAAAAATTTATAAAAGTTTTTATTTAATTAAACAAATTATTTACTATCACATATAATGAAGAACCGAAAATAATAATGAATAAAAAAAATTTCAATATTATGTATTATTTATATTTAAAATATATAAAAAATTATTTTTCTTAAAAATTTATAAAAAGCCTTTAAAATAGTTTTAAAATAAATGGAAGAAATAAAATTTAGAATAGAATTCAATGAATTAATAGGAAAAGGAGGTTTTGGAGAAGTATATATAGCATATAATATAAATGATAAAAAACAAATTAAAACAAAATATGCTGCTAAAAAACTACCACCAAAATTACAAGAGAAAGATTATTTAGAGTTGTATTCAAATGAAATATTAATTTCAACACAATTTAATAACCCAAATTTAGTTAGATTTTATGGTTTAACAGAAGAAAATGAATCAATATTTATGATATACGAATATTGTAACGGTGGTGATTTGAATCAATATTTAAAAGATTATTACCAAAAATTTAAAAAAGGAATTGGTGAACCAATAGTACAAAAAATATTAAAAGACATATTAAATGGATTAAGTTGTTTACATAGAAATAAAGTTGTTCATCATGATATCAAGCCAGCAAATATATTATTGCAATATAATACAGAAGAAGATAAAAATAACTTGAATTATAAAAATTGTACTTTTAAATTATCTGATTTTGGATTATCTAAATTTAAAGATGATGGTCAATCTACTCATGCTTTTGGAACTGCAACTTTTATGGATCCAATAAGTTCAATTTATCAAAAAATGGAAAAATTCAATGAAGATAAAACAGATATTTGGTCAATTGGTATTTTAACTTATAGATTATTATTTACTAATACTCATCCTTTTATACCAAATGAAATGTGGAAATTAAAAGGCCAAAGCCGTTATTTACAAAGTATGAAAGAGAATATAATTAATGGAGAATATATCGTTAATATTAATCAATATGAAGTTAGTAAAGAAGCTTTATGTTTTATAGATTCTTGTTTGAAACTTGATCAAAATTTAAGAAAAAGCAGTGAAGATTTGGAATATAGTTGGTTTGTAAGTAGAAATGTTTCTAAGTTTCATTTTGTTAACGTAGAAAATTTTGAACAAGAAATTCCAAATGATTATCAAGGAAAAATGGAAGTTAAGTTTAATATTCATAAAAATAATAAAATAGAGGATTGTTTTAGTTTATGAGTTATGATTTTTAATAAATAAATATTTTTAATTATTGAATTTTAATAGAAAATTTATTTATCAAGGACACATATTATATAAATTAAAAATCTAATTCATCAATTAACAGATTAAATTGTCTAAATTTTTTTTTGAACTTATTATCCCCACAAATTTTAATTCCATTTTTAATTATTTCAACACATTCAGGAATATTTCTTTCATAAAATTTGATAAAAGCCTTATAAAACAATGTAAAATAATCATTTTTATTTAAACTAAAAATAGAACTTGAAACTAATTCTTGTTCATCAATTAAATTATTTTGAAAAAATATATAAAAAATACAATGAAGTATTTTTAATTTCAAAACTACATTTTTTACATTTTCTTTAGGATTTAATGTATAATTATAATCTTTCAAAGAAAAAATTGTTTTAAATTGCTCATCTAAATTATTATTATTTTCTAAATCAATTTCTTTCAAAAGTTCTTGATAAATTTTTAAAGCTTGAGTGAATTTTCTGTTTGAAAATAATTGTTCAGCTTTATTTAATTTTTTTAGAATAGAATTATTTCCTTTATAAAATATAGTATTTAAAAAAAAATTATATTTCATACTACTTTCAAAAAAGCATTTTTGATTTTTAATAATATATTTTCTTTTTATAGAAGGTTGGTCAGAATAATTGTCTTTACTGATTTCATAATTATTAAAGTTAGGATTGTAAGAAAAAGAAAAATTTTTTTCATTAAAATTTTTGGTGATATTTTCAACTTTTGGAAAAGAATTTCTAATATTTAAAGAAATATCATTTTTTAATGAAATATCATTGACTCTTGTTGAAATAAATTCCTTATTATTTCCTGAATTTGGAGATAAAGCAATATTTCCATATAATCTTTTAATAGGAGAATAAAAACAATTAAAGAAAATACTATAATCTGTTATTCTATTTACATAATCTGGATAATCATTAATTAAATTTTTTTTTTCAATTAATAATTTTTGAAAAAATTTAGTGAAATGATTACAATTTTTTAAAAAAGGATCATATGATTTACCTAACCAATAAGGGATATTTAAAAGTAAAATCTCATTTATTTCATTATCTGTATAAAATGTATTTCCTAAATATATTTTTTCTTTTACAATTAAATTTGAGTCTTCAATTGAATTTGAAAAAATTCCTGATTCTTCATCTTCTGTTGCAGAATATGAAAATTCTTTTCCATTTATTTCTATTGAACTATGAAAAAAACCAAATCCTAAAAGCTGAACAAAATAATTTATAAAACTTAAATGATATACATTTAAATATACAGCATGACCTTCTTCTATTAATTTTTTTTCAATTATATTATCCATTTCTTCTAATTCATTTTTTTTATTATTATACTCGTCATATATATTTGTAATCATTTTATTAGAATTAAAATATTTAAAAATGACTTAAAATTTAAGGAGATTAAATTTTTAAAAGTCTAAAATTATTAATCTTTTGGTTAAATATTTTTTAATTTAAATATTATAGTTAATGACTAAGAATATAAATAAAAATTACATTGAATTAATTTTTTAGACAATTGTATCATTTAATTCTTTAATTGCTTCATTGAAATTTTTAACAATATTTTTATAATCATTATCACTTTTATCTTTATTCATATGATTTTGGACTAATATTCCAACAGTTATTAGAAAAGCTAAAATAAGAAGATAAATATAATATAATCCTGAAATTTTAAAATCTGAATCAAAACCTCTAGAAATTAATTCTCTAATTATAGATTCATCAATATAAGGAAGATAACCATCTAAAACATATGATAATCCTCGAATAATTAAATAACTTCCAATTGTGGTTGTACCAATGATTGAAATTAGTTTCCTATATATATAACCTAAAACTCCAAAAATTCCAATACCAATAAATATTAAAATATAATAAGTAATATTATTTCTAAAGTAAATTCCTATAAAATCATAAATGATTGTTCCTAAAATAAAACCAAAAATTCCTCCAACTAAACCAATAAAAATTTCCATTCTGACTTCTAACATATAACTAAGAATTCCAATTTCAATTATAATAATTCCACAAATAATTAAAATGGTTATACCTCCTATATCTAAAATCATTAATATTTTAAACATAATAATTATTACAAAAATTTCCATTAAAAAAACAATTGTCATATGGATGAAATAAGCGCCAAAAAATCCCAAATAAATGCCAACTGCTATAAAAGATATTCCTATATAAAGTTTATATTTCATCAGAAAATTTTGAACTGAACTACTACTTAAAATTCCACAAGCTTCTTTTGATTTACCTTGAATAATATTAACACAATTATCAGGATTAAAATCTTCTAAGTTTAATGTAAAATTGACTGATTCATCACAACTTATATTATATATAATTGAATAATTTTGTTCTTTATTGTTTAAACATTGATCACCTTTTGCTAAATTAATTGTTATATATCTTTCTGAATTATTTTTATCAAAATTAAACATTTCTATTGTATTATTACTTTCATTTTCTCCTTCTAAAGAACCTGCATATTTTGTGCATTTATCTTTACCTTGATATCTATAAAATGTTGAATCAAATTTCGGTTCACAGTTTTTATTAGAATTTGAATTTTTACAAAAATTATAGTATAACTTATCATCAATCTTTAAATTATATTCATAACTAAAAAAAATATATAATTGATTATTTACTCTTCGTTTTTTTTTCAATCCATCAAGTAAAACAACTGAAAAAAATCCTTTTTGTTTAAAGCATTTGTCATTATTTTCTATTAATTTTCTAAAAAATTTATTATTTAATTGTTTATAATTTTGAACAAAATTATTCCTTTGAATTAAATGAAAACAAAATATAAATAAAAATATTTTTTGTAAATGCACCATTCAAATTAAATATTATTTATCATTTTCTTAAAAAATTTATGAATAAAAATTTCGCAAAAAAAAACATTTTCAAAAAATAAAATTATATTTTCAATTGAAAATTATAATTTTAAGAGTACTTAAAATGTCAAATCCAAGTTTGGAAATAACACAAAAAGAATCTAATAAAATAAAACCTCAGAAAAAAATAGGAAATTATATATTATTAAATAATATAGGAAAAGGAACATTTAGTAAAGTTACATTAGGTTATCATACATTAACTAGTGAATTAGTAGCAATAAAAATTTTACAAAAAAATAAAATACAAGATAAAATTGACATTGAAAGAATAAATAGAGAAATGTTTATATTAAAAATGTTATGTCATCCAAATATTTCTCAATTATATGAAACTTTATCAACAATTCATAATTTTTATATTATTATGGAATATATTGAAGGAGGAGATTTATTTGAATATATTTCAATAAATAAATATTTATCAGAAAATCAATCATGTATTTTTTTTCGTCAATTAATATCAACAGTTGAATATTTAAATAAATTAAATATAGCCCATAGAGATATAAAACCAGAAAATATTTTATTAGACTCAGAAAAAAAAAACATAAAATTAATAGATTTTGGTTTGAGTAATTTTACATTAAAAAATGAGAAATTAAAATCATCTTGTGGAAGTCCTTGTTATGCTTCTCCAGAAATGATAAGTGGAAAACCATATAATGGAATTATTACAGATATTTGGTCTTGTGGAATTGTTTTATATTGTATGTTAGTTGGAGCTTTACCTTTTGATGATGAAGATATTCATGTTTTATATCAACAAATTAGAGAAGGTAAATTTTATCTTCCTTCTACTTTAAGTAATGAAGCTATTGATTTATTGAAAAAATTATTAATTGTTGAACCTGATAAAAGAATTTCTATTTCAGATATTAAGAAACATCCTTGGTTTAATATTGATAAATGTATATTATATGAAGGAATTGTTTTGAGTGAAAAAAAAATTTCTGTTGATATTAATTGCGTTTCTGTAGTTAAGAATAAATACTTTAAAGATGAAAAAGATGTTTCAGAAGATGATATTTCTAATATGATTAAAAGTAATTTATGTAATAAATATACTAGTACTTATTATTTATATAGGAAATCTAAAAATTTAAGCAACGAAGAATTTAAAGAAAGAAGTTATTCTGCAAATGAGAAAAACTTAAATAAAAGAAATAATAATAATGAAAATGTTAAGAAAAATGTACATAAAAAAGATAATAAAAGTATGAATGTATTTGTAATAAATAATATTATTTCTACAGATAATAATAGCAAAAATATTGCTAAATCTATAATAAATAATAATGTAAATATAAAAAAAAATGAGAATAAAAAAGAGCAATCAAAAAGTAAATCAAAACCAAAAATTCAAAAAAAAAAAAAAATATAAATATTGATACATTCACTGATACTTTAAGGAAGTTAAAAACAAAAATTTCAAATAAATCATACACTCCAATCAACAAAAAAATATTTAGTACAAGTTTTAATTCTACTTTTAGTAATTATTATCCTTTATCAAATAATATAAAAGGAGTAAAAGTAAATAAAGTAAAATTAAATGCCACAGACAATGTAAAATATAGAAATAATTCAAATGTATTACTTAATTCAAGTAATGTTTCAGGAGATTATAGTTTAAAAAGAGAATTTTCTCATCCTTTATATAAAAATGGCAAAAATCAATATAAAAAAGAAGTTGAAAATAGATTTTCTTTAGTAAAACATATTTTTAAAAAGGAAAATGTTGTTAGAAATAATTCTAAAAATTCTAAAAATAATTATATAAAAAAAAAGAATGTTAATTTAAAAGTAATTTATATGAATACAGTAAATGAGAAAATTCCTTTAAATTTATCTGGATTGTCTACGAAAAATAATGTATTTAAAATTGAAACAGTAAAAAGAAAAAATTCTCAAAATTGTAAAAATAATGAATATAATAACAAACAAATTGGCTTATCTAGAAATAGAAAAAAAGAAAAAACAAAACAAGAAGTTTTGAAAAAATTATATTTACCTTAAAATTTATATATATTAATATATTTTTTTCCTTTATTTGGTGTATATAATTATTAAAATTCAATAAAATAAAATATTTATTTGTCTTATTAATTTAAAAAATTTGTAAAAATAATTCAATTAAAATCAAATTTTTAATAAAATAATATTGTAATTTAAGTTTTAATTAATAATATACATATATATTTAAATATTTTGGTTTTTATCTTTAATTCTTGAAGAGTTAGACATTTTAAATTTTAATAAAAAATCATTTGACATTTTAAATTGAGGAGTTTTTGGAATAATTTGAAGAGAATTATTTATATTTATTTTTCCTATCTTTTTATTTTTAATTGTATTATTTATTTTTTGATTTATAAATAAAGGTGAAAAATTAAAATTACTAAAACTTTTTTGAAGATAACTTCTTTTATTTTTCATTTTATTTGTTTGATAAGAAATTGATAAAGGAGTAATTTTTATTGTTTTACTTGAAGGAGATTTTTTAAATAAAGGAGTGTTATTTATAAATGAGTTTTTTTCATATTTACTATTATTTAAACTTAATGATTTTTTATGATGAAGAGATAAATTTGATGTTGATGGCCTATTTAATATATTCCTTTTAGCATTATTGTTATTTGGTTTTTGTATTTGATTTGAAGTATTTTTTTCTTTTTGTTTAATAATTATATTATTATTTTCTTTTTTTTGATATTTATTATTTCCTTTATTATTATTACTTAATATTAATAAATTCATATTATTTGAATAAGAAACTAAATTATTATTAGTATATTGAATATTTTTTCGAAATGAATTTATATTCTTTGTTGATTTTTCCCCAGTTAAATTATTAATTACTCTCATATTAACTTGATTGAATTGATTTTCATTTAAATTTATTCCTCTTAGATTTCCTCTTCTTTCAACATTATTTTTTGGAATACTATTATATAGATATATTTCTTCATTAAATTTATTATAATTAATTTTATTACATTCAACAATTTTGGGAATAAATTTCCTAACATCATCAACTTGAGACAAAAACTCTAAAATAGGAATAATGGATAATAATTCTTGATCATTTTTATCATCATACCAAGATAAAATAGGTAATCCATTTTCAGGATTAAAAACATAAGAAATAGGTGAATTCTAATATTTAAAAAATTATAAAATAATTACTATATACATCAACAATAATAATATCTTTTAAGCTTCTATTTAATTTTTTTAAATCTTTTACAAAGATTCCATTAATTAAAGTACAATGTTGTCTAAATAATCTATAAGAAAATTTTTTATTTTTATCAATTATATCTAATAAAGGATCAGCATACTAAAATTTTATTAAAAAAGTATTTAACTTACTTTACTTAAGGAAGCAGTAAAAATAATAATTTCATAAATTTCACTCATTTTTTGAATGAATTCTTCAATTCCAGGTCTTATTAGCACATAAATATTATGAATATTATTATCTAATTTAATTTTTAAAATTATATCTGAAGAAGGAATAAAAGGTTGAAATCCTGAATGTACTAAAGTTTCATCTAAATCTAATACTAAAGTTTTTTTATTATTTTTTTCTTTTGGCGGTAAAATCTTATCTTTTATTATTTTATTTGGGGAAAAAGAAAATAATCTTTCATCTTGATTTATATAATTGTTTGGATAATTGAAATTCGAAGATTTTTGAATTTGAGTTATTAGATTAGATAAAAATGTTTGATTGTCATCTATATATATTTTTTGTTCTTTATTCGGGTCTAAACTATTTCCTTTTTTATTATTGGTTTTTGTTTTATTTGATAAATTTAAAAACCTATTTTGATGACTCATTTTTTATTTTTTTAATTTTGAATTATTTTTAAATTTATTTAATTAATAAAGAATTTTCCTTTAATAATAAGAAGTATAATTATTATGGGATTAAAAGAATTTTTTTTAAAATATAAAAACAACATTCTATTGGAAACCTATGTTATCAAAAATTTAATTATCCTTTAGAAACAAATTTTTTTATAAAAATTTGTATAATTAATGAATGAAAGAAATTTCAAATATTATAAATATACAAATTAGTTCACAATTCAAAAAAACTAAGTTGATAATTGAATTTAATTTTTAAATGTAGAAATAATTTATCAAATGAAATTAAAAATATGAATAATAATTCATCTAAAATGTATTTGAAAAACCAGAATAATTAGAGTAAATCAAATATATCAAAAATAAATAAAGTAATTCCAATGAAAAATAATTAAATATTAAATATTTACTTGGAAATATTTAAATGAGAAATTTAAAAAAATAAATAATATTAGAAAAAAAAATTAATCGCAAAAATGATATTCACTTAAAAATAAAACATTAGTTTGTAAATTTATTTTTGTTTTCATTTAAACTTTTTTATTGATATTTTTAGCTTAAATTGAATTCTTATTATTTTTTGATGTTAAAATTTTTTTTCATTTATTTTCTTTGATTGATTTAAAATATCTTTTTTATTTGATTTATTTGATTTTTTATCAAATTTATTCTAATTTAATTCTCTCATAATTTTTATTAAATAAATCATTCATTTTTTATACTTGATTTATCATATTTAGGAATATAATATTTTAATTAAATGAATAGAAGATAATTCTAGGGTTATCTTACATGATTAAATAATGTAATGATATTAATTTAATTTGAAATAAATAAAAAAGAAGTAATAATTTTTGATAATAATATATTTTTTTTATATTGATTATAGTTAATAATCGGATGAAATAACATAATTTTTTCTTCTTTTTTCTTCAATATAAATATTTAATAAAAAAATAGTTAATTCAAATAATTTTTCTTTTTTCTTATTTTTAAAACCTTTTTAAAAATTTTAAGTTATTTTTTATACAAACACTTTTTTTGAAATGAATTTTTTTCTTTTATTTATACTTTACTATGCTTATGTCTTTAAAAACAATACTAAAAAATCAAATTTATAAACATCATTAAAAATTTCTCTCTGCAATTTATACTATTATAATTTTATCAATAAAAACTTAAAATATAATATGAATAATTAAATCATTTCATTTAAATTTCAATTTTTTTTTGATAAAAAAAAATTATTATATCTTTATAAAAACCTATTATTTAATTTCTAGTGGTTTTTATTGCTTTAAGTATAAATTCATTTTTTTTATGTGGTTTTAAAATTTTTGATGATAATTAATTAATTATTTTCTATTTTTAAATTATTTTTTTTATAATTAACATCTTTAATTAATTTCATTAATGGAGAAAATTCAAAATACAAAAGGTAGTTTTTCCATTGTTGATTATAAGTTAATAAATTCTATTTTAGGAATACATTTTAAAAGATGTTTGACTTATCAAAACTTAAACAAAACAAAAGAAAATGAAATATATTTATCTAAAATCAAAAATAATGTAGAAACAAAATATGAAAATTTTACTAATATAATAAAAAAATATATTAATGACAAAAAGAAATTGCAATTAGAAAAAGATATAAAGAGATCCTTCCAAGAGAAAATAATATGCTTCAATAATATATCAACTCAAAAATATAATAAAACATATAATAGATATATAAAAAGAGATAAGCAATTTTCTTATATAGAGAAAGTAAAAAAAATAATAAAAATTCAAAGTATGATTCGTTCATATTCATTCAGAAAAAAATTTTTCAAAAAAAAAAAAGAAAAATTAAAAAATAAATGTATATCTTCAACAATAAAAATCCAAACATTTATAAGACAAAAACTTTCATTAAAACATGCCAAAATATCAATGATAAATAATATAATATTAAGTAATTTTAAACAAAAAGAAAATACAATAGAAAACTTATTAACATCATATTATAATATAATTAAATTTAAAGATTATTTCCTTACATATGATTTAATAAGAAGAAGATGGGAAAACGCCAGAAAAATTCAAAGTATATTTCGTGGAAATAAAATATATAAAATAATGAAAGATATAATAAAAAAAATGAAAACATTATATACAATGACATACCCTTATTATGCTCATGAAGTAGAAATTAAAGTAAATGTTTTAACAAATAATTCAATTATAGGTAAATTTGGTGAATTAAAATTTTCAATAAGAACATATAAATTTGAATATAATTATATTTTAAAAATGTTTTTATTATTTATTGAACCAAAAGAATTAGAACCTGGTAAATATAGATGTCAATTAATCGTAGATAATATTATAACTTATGATGGAAGATATCCTCATATTGAATTTAATGATGGTAAATATTATAATTTGATTAATTTTAAAGTTAATAATCAATTAAATATTAATATTGACGAAATTGAACAAGAAAGTCCTAGTGATGATATTGATAATACTAATCAAAGTTTAAATAATGGAATAAATAAAATTGAAATAAGAGATAATTTTTCTTCTTATGAAGATCTCAAAACTAATCTTGAGAGTAATGTTTGTACTTCTAGGATGGAATATATTCAAAAAAAGTCTTTAACTGAATTAATTGATTTTGACTAATTAATTATTTATTTTTCAAATGTTTTTATTAGTTATTTAATTTATTATGCAAAAGAAAAAATTAATTAATTAAAAATTTATTTGATAAATTTTATTTTCATTATCAGAATATTTAAAAAATGAGTAACAAGAAATTAAAATGTAAACATAATAAAACATTAGTAATATTGAAAAAGAAAAATTTTGATTGATAAAAGAATGAAATTGTTCAAAATTTTTTTTTCTTTTTAAAAACAACATAAAAGGAATGAATTAGATTAAAAAGAAATTTATTAAATCATAAAAAAATAACATAAAGTGACTGTGAAATTGGAAATGTAATGGATTGATCGAATATGATTGAAATGAAATTTATTACATGAGAAACGGTGATAAATTTTGAAAAAATAATAATATAAAAATCAAAAATGAAACTCTACATTAAAATTATTTTATCCAAATGAATTATATTCAATTCTTTATCCAAATGATTAATGGAAAAAGAGTAAAATATTATTTTAGATTATTAAGGATAAGATAAATAGTTTATTTATTTTTAGAGATTTGATAAAAAGAAAAAATTATTCAAAATAATATAATCATTGAATAATTAATTGAATAGTATCAAATATATGATGATGTTTGTTTCTAAATTTTGTCTGATAAATTTAAATTTGATATTTATATCTCGTTTGTTATTTAATAAATAAACAATTGATTCAAATATCATTGAATTATAAATAGATAACTTTGATTTATTATTATAATTATTGTTTAAATAACTAAATATAATATTGTTTTAATATAATTTCATACCTTTTCACTTAAATTTTTATATAATATTTTAAACTCTTTATTATTTAATTAATATTTAAATATTATATTAATAATTAATTATCATTTTCTTTTTCTTCAAAAAACTTTTGTGAAACCAAACTTTTACCTTCTTCTTCTTCTCTATAAGTACTTCTCTTTCTTTTATTCCTTTCCCCAAAAAAATTAATTCCTTCAAATTTTTCTGTTTTCGAATTTTTATTTTTTCTTTCAAATTTATTCGAAAAATTAGTATGAGTAACACTATCTATTATACCAATACATTCATTTACATCACTAATAAAATATTTAGCTTTTGAAGGTTTTTTTCCAATAGTAGCAGTAATAACTTTAATATTATTATTGAAATTAGGAAAATATTTTTCAGCAGAATTAAAATAAGAAAACATTTCTTCATCGGTATTATCATCACCAAAAGCAACAATTAAATCAATATTTCTTTTTTTAAATTCATTTTTAATAATTTTAGCTACAAAAGCACCTTTATTAACATCTTTAGGTTTAATTTCTAAAGTTCCATTATAATTTTCAATATCTAATTTAGTATTAAAAATACTCATTAAATGAGTTTTAATTTCATCAGCTTGAATAGGACCAAAATCAGAATCACTTTGTTTATAATTCCATATAATTGAAGATTTTCGTTCTATATAAAAACTTCCTTCAGTTTTTTCTGTAAATTCTTTTATTATTTTTATTACTGTATCTTTCCAACTCCAATCTTGAATTTCTACTATTTCATTATATATATTTTCATTCGGATATTTATAATAAAATCCATTTTCTCCACATAAACCTAAATAAGGTACTTTTGAAAAAAAATGTGATATAAAATCTGTTTCGTATTTTGATAATATAAATATTAAATTATTTTCATCTTGAGATAAATTATCTAATATTTTTAATAAACCTTTATTTGGAGACATTATATTTTTTTTTGAAGGAGAATTTTTAACTGAAGTTGTTTCATCACAAATTGATTCATCTAATTCTTGAAGAGTATTTTCATAATCAAAGAAAAAAAGCCTATTTTTTGATCTAGTATAATATTTAGAAACTTTTGAAGAAGAAAGAGAATTAAAAGTATTATTTAATTTCATTATTCCCATATTTAATCCTAATCCAACTTTTATTTTATTTGTTGAATCATTTAATTTTATTCTTTTTATATCATACACAAAATTTGTTACCCATTTAATTACACTTTGATTTTTTATAAAATTATAATCTTTTTCAAATTTATTTTTTGAAGGTTCCCAATTATAAATTAATTTTAATTTTTCAGAAATAAAATTAGCATCAAAGGCATTTGCTTTTATTATACTTGGAATTGAACTTGTTGATGTAATATTTTCTGATAAAATTAAACCATATCTTTGATCTTCTTTTTTCATTGCTAAAAATTCATTTGCATAAATGCCTTGTCCTTCAAAAAATTGTGGATATAATAATACATTGCATTTTTTAAATATAGCTAATCTTTTACATATATCTAAATTTATGAAATATTCAACTTTAATTATATTTTCATTTTTAAACTTTTCTTTTAAAGTTTTTACAGAACTGCTAACATAATCTCTTGTAACTTTATCACTTGCATTTTCTCTTTCATAATATTTTATCCATATAACAAAAGTTGTTTTTGGGATTAATTCTTCATTTTTTTCAAAAAAACAATCAATAACTCTTAATTTCATTCCTAAAGCTCTAATAGCACTTAAATTATCAAAACAAATTATATTAAAATGATCTTTTGAAAGATATTCATATTCTTTTTCATATTTTTGGCATTCTTCACTATTACTTAAACTTAATAAGTATTCAGGTTCAATTTGTCCCTGCATAATATTAAATAGAATAGTTCTTCCTAAATAATTCAAACTAATAAAACCTTTTTTTTGAATTTCAACAAAAAGACCAAAAAATCTTCTTAAAACAGTCATAAAATTTCTAGCATTAGAATAAAAATAAAATCCAATAACATCACATAATAATATACTTTTAATAATTTCTTGATATCTTGGAAAGGCTTTTACAACATCAGAAGCAGGAAAAGGAGAATGAATATATATTCCAATAGAAGCATTATTATTTCTTTGCATAATAACATTTGGAACTAAAGCTAAAGTTATATCATTTAATATAATTAAATCATTATTTTCTCTTGAAGCACCTGAAATTGCTTCTGCATATTTAATATTTATTTCATAATAATATTGAAAATATTTTTCACATTCACTTAAATATTCATTTTTATAATCAAACATTGAACTTATAAATATTGGAAACATTATTTGATTTAAATATATTAAATGTCCTTCCCAATGTTCTTTTTTAGGATGAATCATATAATAATCATTGTTTTCTAATAAATCTTCAATTTCATATAATTCTTCTTCAGAAAAATCAAAATAATTTCTTAACATTCCAACCCAATAGATTTTTATTTTTAATTTTTTATTTATTATCAAATTATTAATTGTAGAAAAAACAGAAGAATATTCTTGTACTTTAATTTCAAATTTATCATTTTTTTTTTCAACAATAATTGGAAGATAATTTGTAGCCATAATAATTCTTTCTGAATTTTGTAATCTTTTATTTATTTGAAACTCCATATTATTATTCATTAAATCAGAAACCAATTTTTATTATTTTCATAAGATATTAAATCAAAAGGTCCTAAAGAAGAAGCAACAGCAGATGAAGAATCAATAGAAATTTTTCTTCTATCAAATTTAAACTTTAAATCTTTCATATCATTATTATCATCATTTAATTTTAATTCATTTTGTTCATCTTCATTTTTATTTTCTAATTTCTTTGTTTTTAAATAATGACTATCTCCTTGTTTATTTATGATTAAAAAACTACCAGTTTGTTTCATAGTTAAAATTCTTTTTGAATCATTTGGTAATTTTTCAAACTCTTTTTCTCCATTTTCATTAAAAATAACATATTTATATTCTATAGTCATTCCTATTGGACAAGTTAAATCAATTGAACTTTCCCATATTGGAAAAAGCTTTTCATTTGTATTCATTATTATTGATTTTTCTATATCCCAACTTCCTAATTCTTCTAAATTTCCACATATTCTTAATTGTTGACCAAATGTT